>ERZ827496.683-NODE-683-length-45856-cov-5.909958_pt1 | contig 45856 bp, 42 predicted proteins | sample MGYA00519769_ERZ827496 | MGnify/ENA primary metagenome ERZ827496 (study PRJEB31778, sample SAMEA3449327) | human gut metagenome | biome: human gut; feature: human-associated habitat; material: faeces | place: United Kingdom | collected 2010/2012 ...
AGAGGTTGAATTCTCTTCTGCAAAAATAATTGCAGAGAGAGATTTTGATAATATGGCGCAAAGGAGGAAGTAACCTGGTTATGGCAAGTACCTTTGGTCTGCCTCTTGGCGATGGAGCTCTCCTAAGCGGAAGGCCGCTGGTTCGATTCCAGTCAGATGCCCAGATGAATTCCCGGAATGTAGATGCTTTGGAGATCGGTGATACCGACGGCAGTCCGATCGAAGTGAGGATTCCGTTGATTGCTCCAGATGATCCAAACAGTCCTGTAATGATTCCTGCCATAACGACCCATGAAATGCGGGAAGGTGATAACGGTCTGTACAACACGTTTCACCGCTTTCTTTCGGATTTCATTCAGGAACAGTGCAACCTGGATCGCACACGGCATCTGGAATGATCATCAGGTAAATCATTTTATAATCCTTCCAGATTTTTCTTATTTTGTTTTTGCCCTTTTTCATTTTCTCCCTCCTGTTCTGGTTTCGTATCTCTTGAACTTTATGGCTTTATTATAGAGAAAACAGGGCCTTTCTAAAATGTACCTTTTCTCCCTTTTTCTTAGAAAAAAAGAACCTGCCATTGCATGTTCTTCCCCCAGGATCCTACCTTCCATCCTTTCTTTTCTGTCATACCCTGCTGTAAGTATAGCATAGACTTTTGTTTCCGGCATTAAAAATTCCATCGACATCCGTTTCTGCACACGGTATAATAGGTATCATGTAAAGAAAAAGGAGGTTGTTTTCTTATGTTATCCTGCACCTACGAAGTAGTCGCCATCGATGGTGATTACGCGCATTTACGCCGCAATGACATCGAACCGGAGGACAATGAAACGAAACTGGTTGCCCGCGCGCTGCTGCCGCCGGAAATTATGGAGGGCAGTATTTTGAAATACGAGATGCTGCAGTATGAAATCATTGGCTGATGCTGTTTTTCCGGCCGAGGTGTTTTCTCTCCCGCTCTTTCATGGCATCTCGGAAACCGGGCGGGCGGCTCTTGTTTCGAGCGGGTGGCTGCGGACGTGTTCGTTTGAGAAAAACCAGACCATTTATCACATGGGTGACCGCGTGTCCGAACTGGGGATTGTGCTGTCCGGCAGCGTTTTCGTGGAGAATACGGATCTCTGGGGCAACCGCAGTATCTTAAGCAAGATCACCCCCGGCCAGGTATTTGCCGAGACGTATGCCTTCTGTCGGGAGCCGATGATGGTGAATGTCACAGCAGCCGAAGCCTCGACGGTTCTCTTTTTCAATCTTCGAAACCTCGACCAGACCGCCGATGGTGATGATGCATGGCTGTCCCAGCTTCGCAGTAACATGCTCCGCATCTCCATGCAGAAAAATCTTACCCTCTCCAACCGCATTTTCTGCACTACACCAAAGACGATCCGCGAGCGCGTGCTGGTCTACCTCGCCGCGCAGTCTGCCAAAACCGGCGCCGACACCTTTACGATCCCCTTCGACCGCCAGGGCCTCGCCGACTACCTGAACCTCGACCGGAGCGCCCTCTCCAAAGAACTTGGAAAAATGCAGAAAGAGGGAATCCTCGAATTTCATAAAAACAAATTTACGCTGCGTCATCCGTCTCTCTAGGCGGTACCGCAGCGTAAATTTTTTACCGTTTCATCGTTTCAAATGCTTATTTTTCATAAACGAATATACACAAAAAGTATTTTTCCGTGGTTATAACCACATACTTTTCCTGTTATATCCGATATTCTGTACATGTAAATTATGAAACTCCGCGCAGATCTGTTTTTCCCTCTGCGCTTAACCCCTCGGAAATACCCTACAGGAGGAACTATTTTTATGGAACAGAATATGTTTTGCTACCAGTGTCAGGAAACTGCCGGCTGCTCCGGCTGTACAAAATCCGGTGTCTGTGGAAAGCGCCCGGAGACAGCGGCGCTGCAGGATCTGCTGATCTGGACGACGAAAGGACTTTCCGCCGTGACGACACAGCTCCGCCGCGAAGGAAAAACCGTCGATGCCAGCGTCAATCATCTCATCACCGAAAACCTGTTTACGACCATCACAAACGTGAACTTTGATGATGATACGATCCGCACACGAATTGAGGCAACGCTTGAGACCAAAGCGCTTCTCGCTCAGCTTGCCGACTGCTCCGCTCTGCCGGAGGCCGCCCTCTGGAACGGCACAACCGATGAGTTTGCCGCAAAAGCAGTTACCGTCGGCGTACTTTCCACGGAAAATGAGGACATCCGCTCTTTACGCGAGCTCATCACCTACGGTCTGAAAGGACTTGCCGCGTACACCAGCCATGCCAATGTTCTCTTAAAAGAAAACGAGGAAATCGATGCCTTCCTGCAGCGTGCTCTCGCCGCAACGCTCGACGATTCCCTCTCCGCAGAAGAACTGACGGCTCTTGCACTCGAGACCGGTTCCTACGGCGTGCAGGGAATGGCACTGCTCGATGAGGCCAATACTTCCGCTTATGGCAATCCGGAGATCACCACCGTCGATCTCAGTGTCGGCACCCGCCCGGGTATTCTCGTCTCCGGTCATGATCTGCGCGACCTCGAGATGCTGCTCGAGCAGACCGTGAACACCGGCATCGATGTTTACACCCACTCCGAAATGCTGCCTGCACACTACTATCCAGCGTTCAAAAAATATGAACATTTTAAGGGAAATTATGGTAACGCCTGGTGGAAGCAGAAAGAAGAATTTGAAGCCTTCAACGGCCCGATTCTGATGACGACGAACTGTATCGTGCCGCCGAAGGACAGCTACAAAAACCGTATTTACACAACCGGAGCGGTTCGTTATCCGGGATGCCCGCACATCGACGGCGTCATCGGTGAGACAAAAGATTTCTCTCCGCTCATCGAACAGGCAAAGCACTGCGCACCGCCGACGGAACTCGAGCAGGGAACCATTGTCGGAGGCTTCGCCCATGCACAGGTACTCGCCCTGGCAGACCAGATCGTCGATGCCGTGAAATCCGGCGCGATCAAAAAATTCGTTGTCATGGCTGGATGTGACGGCCGTGCAAAGAGCCGCAGCTATTACTCTGATTTTGCACAGGCACTGCCGAAAGACACCGTGATTCTGACCGCCGGCTGTGCAAAATACAAATACAACAAGCTGAACCTCGGCGACATCAACGGCATTCCGCGCGTCCTCGATGCCGGCCAGTGCAATGATTCCTACTCTCTTGCCGTGATTGCACTGAAATTAAAGGAGGTCTTCGGCCTCGACGATATCAACGATCTGCCGATCATCTACAATATTTCCTGGTACGAGCAGAAAGCTGTGATTGTTCTTCTGGCACTGCTGTCGCTCGGTGTCAAGAACATCCACCTCGGCCCGACACTTCCGGCATTTTTAAGCCCGAATGTTGCAGCTCTTCTCGTTGAAAACTTCGGCATCGCCGGAATCGATACCGTTGAAAACGATATGGAATTGTTTTTCGGAAAATAAAGAAAACCCCTTGCTTTCTTTCATTTTTCCACGTATACTGTATATGTTCAGACAAAAATATCTTTGAATTTGGGCATATCAGAAAACGGACCTCAGATTCCCTTTCTATACACGCCCGACACTGATGAGTCATCTCATCTTAATCACACATTTTTAGAACGTGCCTGGGAATTTTTTCAGACACGTTCTCATTCTATCACGGAGATTTATGAACTATGAGCATCATGAAAAATATCAATAAAGCCAAGGTTATGGTCTTAAAAGATCAGGTTTCCTACCAGGAAGGCCAGATCGTCAGCAAAACACTGGTACAGAATGAATCCGTCAGCATCACCTTATTTGCCTTCGACAAAGGCGAAGAAATCAGCACCCACGAGTCCGGCGGCGACGCCTTCGTCACCTGCCTCGACGGAACCGGTGAAATCACCATCGACGGCGTAAAATACGAACTCCACGAAGGCGAATCCATCGTCATGCCGGCAAAACACCCGCATGCTGTATACGGCAAAGAGCAGTATAAGATGCTGCTGGTCGTTGTATTCTAAATCCGCACCTTACATCCTAAAATACACAAATCCCAATCAACGCCTTCGCTTTTGCGAGAGTTTGTTGATTGGGATTTTTTACTTTTAGATTTGTGCCTTACTAACTTGATTTAATACATTCTTTTTGTTACACAACGCTTTACAATTTATTTTTTCTTCTTTTTCTTAAATATATTAATACTCCAGCAAAAAGCAACGCGCTTAACACCACTAACATAATCTCTTTTTTTAAACTCTCCTCTATCAATGTATAAACGCTAAAATGTGATGTTTCAAACGTAAATCCTCCATTTTTTATTTTCACATCCATTTCTGTTAAAGTTCCATCTGCTTCCACCCTGTAAATTTTTGTTTTTCCAAGATAAGCAAAAAGTTTCATTTTCTCCGGAATCGGAATGTATACCTGCACATTTTCTTCTGGCTGTATTTCTTCTCCGCTTTCCATAAGTGAAATATTATATGTGTAAGATGTTCGATCTTTAATTGCATTGTAAACCTCTAAATTTGTTTTCTTTAGTTCCTCCAGTTTTTCAGAATCCAATTCTACTTTAAAAACTCTTAACGATGTTTCATCTGAAAATCCATTTTTGCTCTCCACTTTGATCTGCTGAGATGATCGAAACCCTTTTTGATTTTGAATATAAACAGAACCCACTCCCTGCGATCTGACAAAATTCATATGTTGTAAAAATTCATTTTCAAATTTTCCCATAGCAAATATTGCATCTAAAGCTTTTCCTGCAGGTCCAGATACAAAATGAAACATTTTTTCGCCAATACTCACACCAAAATCTTTAGCTGTATCTTCAATGACATCCATCAAATCAAATTCATTCAAATTTTTTATAATGGTTTCACTAAATGATCCCAACGATTCTGTTGAGAAGAACACTTTATCAGAAACACCTTTGCATAAATTTTGTGGAAGTTCACTCCCATCCTCAATTAAAGTTACAAACGCTTTACTTTCCAGCAGTTTTTTAGTCAATGCTTCGCTGAATACTTCACTGTCCACATCAAAATTTTTGATTGTCTTTGCCAGTTTCCCGAACCCAATCAGAAGATCTGCTGAATTTATAATATTTACCACTGCTGAATCCTGCGGATCATTGCTGATTTTAATATACCCTTCTTTTGGTATTTCTACCTTGACTGATGTCTTTTTCGAAAATCCACTTTTTTGTCGATAGCTTCCTATTGTTCCCTCTTTCAAATCAGAAATCAATCCACTGGTATTATCCCACAATGCACCTTTCATACTCGTATTGCCAGAACTCATCTTTTTAATCAAAACCACATCTTTTAAATGTCCCTTTTCATCATACGTCTCTACACTTCCATATATATAACTGCTATTATATACATCAAACGATACACTTGCTGTCCTGTTATCTTTATTTATTTCATATGTATAATTATCAATATATAAACCGTTCATATTATAAATATTGGTAGCATATTCTTTTTCAATATATTGTACAGGCACAGCATTTACCGTATAGGAATACTCATGGTCTTTATACACTGTAACTGGAATCTCACTCATATACCCTGTATTTGTATCTTGAAAAAACACATGTGCCGTTCCCGTCTGAATTCCTTTCCATTCTGTATAACGTCGTTTATCTGCCACACCTGTTTTTTTCAGTTCAAGAACCGATGAATCGTCTACCCAAAATGTAATTCCGGAAACATCATCCATCAGTTCTCCATTATTGAAAATCCCAGCGCTTAACGTAATGCTATTATCTTTACAAATACTCAGACTGGTATAATCTGAATAAACCGCTAAGCCATCTTCCGGTGTATTTTCCCTCTCCTCATTTTCCTGCTGTTCCGTTTCCTCTGTTCCAACCTGATCAAGGCTTAAAAATTTATATTTTACCGTATACTGCATATCCGCATTATATCCCTGATACTGCATGGAAGCTTGAAAATCCATAAGAATTTCATCAATCTTTCCTGTTGTTTCATCTATGTTTATTTTCACCTCTACATCGCTGTATTTTAAATTTTCTACGCCATCTATCATCTGCGCAGCAGCTATTCCTATCTCATTTGCTTTCTCTGCCGGAATTGTAAAGGTAATCTCATCTCCGGAAATTTTACCCCTTTTCATCATATTCTGTGTTAATGAAGTGAACTGAAAGTAATTTGGATTCATCTCAACATCTACCGTTTTGCTTACTGGTTCCTTATATTCATAGTGAGCCTTCCCATCTCGATATGTCATATTCCATATATATTTTTGTCCAAGCACAGCCATACTGGCAGAGCCTGTCATTTGAACAGCAGAGCTGTCATTCTCATCATAATCAGATACCTCTGTAACTGCATCTAATGTAACTTTCGTTTTCGTTTTTGCTTTTCCCTGGATAATTGTCATATCTGCATCCATATCCAGTTCTTCTTTCCAGTTTCTCGACGCGACTGTTTTCTGCATTGCTTCCTGATATATCAGAAAAGCATCTTTCCCTTTTCCATATACCGTAATCGGAAATAATTGAAACCCTATTACCAACGCAATCAAAATATTCCTCATTTTCTTTCCCATTTGTGCTCCTTTCAAAAAAGGACCCCGTATAAAACATACAGAGTCCTTTTTTCATCTGATTTTTTTCCTAAAACAGGTTTCCCATTGTATACAGATCCAAATACCAAGAACGATCTACTTTTATCACAGATACTTCCAGCGAATTACTTATTTCTGTTTCATCTCCCTTCAAAGTAAACTCTACCTCTACAGTTTTAGCTGCAGATACTTTTACGTTTATATCTTCATAATTGCTTTTTAAATCATTCAGGTCATCACCTGTCACATCTTCAACATTTGTCATTTTATAAGACAGTTTCCAGTCATCTCCCAGATATTGATCTATGTAATCTACTTGTTTCTTGAGAGAATCATTCGTCTCCTCTACCAGCTCTGTTTTACTATATCCTGTCTCCTCTAATTCTTTATCTAATACTTTTTCTGGAAGCAACTCTACAATAGATTGTGCATCTACTGCAAACTGAGACGTTACAAATGTATCTATTGTCTTTTTGTAGCTTCTTCCCCCAAGTGTATAAACAAGAAGTACGACTGCTACAATCACACACAATGCTAATACAATACCCTTTTCTCTGTTTTTTTTCGCAGTTGACTTTTCATTTAGCGCTTTTCCACATTTACTGCAATATTTTGCCCCATCTGGATTTTCTGTTCCGCATTTTTTGCAAAGCATTTATTTCCCTCCACATTTTGAAATTTTTATCACGAACGCTATTTTATTTGGATTCAGATTGCCACATTCTTTGCATCCCTTCCATAATTTCGTTCAGCTCTTGTTTTCGGCTCTGAACTTGGTATGCAGATACCCGCATACATAAAATAAATGGTGCATCCAGAATCAAGAAAAACAATGCCATGATTCCGATTCCATTAATGAGCATTCCTGCCGCCGCTACCAGCAACAATACTGACATTATTATTCCTACAATTTTAAATCCTTTAGCTCGTTTTTGATATGCTTCTACCTCTGCCATAAGTTCATCTGGATTTCTAAATTTTCTTCCGCATTTTTAACAAATCCAATATGTTTTCTGTTGTAAGCCGCTTGCCCCGGCAATAACTCCAGCCTTCGTACCAGCAAATGCAGAAACACCCATTCCGCTTACTACAGAACCTCCTATATCCCGATCTCCTATAATGTTTAAGTCTTTTCCTCCACACCGTGGACAACAGATTTTTACATATGTAGCTGTTTCCATATCTTCCTCCTAATTTATTCCTTTTTATCTATTTTTTTGCTGTTAATGGATGAAACGCTTGAATCGTAATTCCTCGATACTCCAGAATACCTTCATCTCCCACTGCAATGAATATGGTGTCTGCATGAAAACTTCTAAGTTTTTTACGCTCTCCATTTTCAAATTCAACTACATACCATTCGATGTTTCCTTTTTGTACTGGTTTTTCCAGAATTTTTACTTTCGCTTTTTCCAGTGGCTTGGAATTGTCTTTTGATTTCAAAATAAAATATCCAATCCAGGAAGCGATTCCTATCACTAAAATAACTACAACAAATGCAAAAATATCTTCATTAGAAAAACTGCTGCCGCCGATACGTACATATGTCATTTGATTTTCCTCCTGCTTGTCAAACATTAATCCTAAACTATTCTTTAAATTCACTATAGGGAATCGGATCATCATCAAGCCTGTTCGAGTAATATACCACGCTTACATCTCGGGCTTTTCCTTGCAGATACAGAAAAACCGAGTCTGATCTCCATACGACTGAATTACCGTTTTCTAAATTTCCAACATGAATTATTCCACTTGTTGCACCACTTAAGCTGATGTTCTCTGTAGATGTAAAATCAAATAAACTCTCTACCGTACTGCCTTCTGGAACTTGAACCACAACGCTGCCATCTGTAACTTCTTTAGTTTCTGATGTTGACTTACCACATCCAATCAGAATCATCATACTTAAGGACAGTAGAAACAAATACACCTGTTTTTTTCGTGTCATAACACATTCCTCCTGCTTCTATATCTTTGGTTTTGGACTTCTATTTTTTTCTTTTTCATCCCTCCTCCTTAAAAACTTTGTTACCCCATTTTCAGAAAGTGTACTTTTGCAAACCAGAAAATACATTTCATTTCTTTAGATATTTTCACCAAAACACATTGCCTTTTTCTTTCTAATACTGTATAATATGACACAACGCATTAAATTTTCAGAATTTGCAAAAGTACACCTTTACGAATTCTGTTTTCTTCCCATTTGCCTTTCATCTTCCATCTTTCTTATCTTTCCATAAAACGTCCCCACCGGCATATCACATGCTTTCGCAGCTTCCTTTAATGTCATCTTTTTTGCTCTCCATTCCCTATGAACCTCATCAAAATTATCCGGTACCGACCGCGGCGGTCTGCCAAATTTCACTCCTTTTGCTTTTGCTGCTGCAATCCCTTCTGCCTGCCGTTGACGGATATTTTTACTTTCACTTTCTGCCACGAAAGACAATACCTGTAAAACAATATCGCTCAAAAAGGTTCCCATCAGATCTTTTCCCCTTCGGGTATCGAGTAATGGCATATCAAGGACAACAATATCAACGCCTTTTTCTTTTGTCAGTACACGCCATTGTTCCAAAATTTCCTCATAATTTCTTCCCAATCGATCAATACTTTTTATATACAGCAAATCGTCTTTCTTTAATTTTCGTACCATTTTTCGATATTGCGGACGGTTAAAATCTCTGCCCGACTGCTTATCCAGATAAATATTCTTTTCCAAAACACCAATTTGTTTTAACGATAATAACTGCCGGTCCTCATTTTGATCCCGGCTGCTTACTCGTATGTAGCCATAAATATTCATAGCGTGTTCCCTTCTTTTATAAAATTTTGCATCACAGGAAATTTTACATGCTCGACATGAAACTTGTGATCACAAAATTTCATCGACATCTCTTTTCAGACACGTTATGATAAAACATCTTTAAGAACACATATTTTTGTATAGTGATATATTACGCTCGCTTATCTGACCATTATTCTCCCAATCAAAATTGGTCCACTGGACCAATTATTGATATGCATAGCAATAAAAAAGCAAGGCAGCATGCCACGAATTTTCCTGTGACCTACTGCCTTGCTTTTTTATTTTATTCTTTTTCATTTAAGCCTTTTCTATCAGACATTCATGCTTTTTCGTCTTTTTATCATAATTAATTCCAACCAGCAGAATGTCTCCAATATAAGGTTCCAATGATGCAATGTACTTTTTCTCTTTGATCTGATTCAGTGCCGTATGGGCAGAATGATTCCATTTCAGTTCTACGAGAAGTGCCGGGTAATCACTGCGAAATTCCGGTTTCGGAAGATAAACAAAGTCTGCAAAGCCCCTTCCTGTCGGCAGTTCACGAATCGGCTTGAAGTAATACTTCATGGAGCTTAAATAAGCAATCGTCAGAACGCTGCTCAGCGAATTTTCATCATGGTAAGTGATGACAGACGTATAGGAAGAGTGAATCTTCTCGATTTCATCAGCAACTGTTTCGGTATCTAAATCAAGCGTCGCATCAAGAAGCTGATCCGAGGCCGCCTGAAAAGCCATCATTTCATCCCATCTTTTCCGCCGGGTTGCAGCAGTTAATTCCTGACGAAGTTCCTCATTTGGAATAAATGCTGACTGCGTATTCTGATCATAGCCAAGATAACCCAAATGAATCAAATAAGTGAGAACATCATCTTTACTGGAAAAATTGATCATATCATTCTGAAAACAGGAGACATCAACTTCAACAGAAGATCCAGAAATCATAGTGATAACAGCAGTTTTCAATCCGTCAAAATCCATATTGATGAGCGGGACAATCGCGTCATACGTGCCTGTGCGGGACCAGTAGCTCTGATATTTATTCCAGCGAAGGACTTCGACAACAGCTTTTGGATTATAAACCTGACAGTTCTCCAGCAGATAACCATCATACCACCGTTTGACCTTCTCAAAATCCCGATGATATTGATCACAAAGCGTTTTTACTTCTTCTTCTGTAAAACCAATATATTTCGCAAAACCGCGTGCGTCCAACATCGTAAACTCATTAAAATTATTCAGTGCTGATTGTGTCTGCACTTTTTTTATTGGGAGAATACCAGTCAGATACGCAAGCGCAATATATCTGGTTGGCAGCGTTCCCTTGAATAGACCGCGCAAAAAATTAATATAAGAATCCTGAATTTTTGTGTCCGCTGATGCATCACGAATCAGGACATCCCATTCATCAATAATAATAACAAATCGTTTTTGCGTAGCATCATTAATCAAAGACAGCGCTTCGGGAAGAGATGTGATATTTTCGGGCAATTCAGCTGAATATAAGCTCCTCAGCTCTTGAAGCGTATTCTGTGTAATAAAATCCACAAGATTTTCCGGCCCGCCAGCAGGTTCCATACACCATTGCACATCAAAATGAATGACATCATATTTGTTTAAATGCTTTTCCCAATCCGGTGTCTGACTGATTTTCAAAGATGAAAACATATCTCTGGAGTCACATCCTCTGCTGTAATAAGCCGTCAGCATATCCGCCGTAATCGATTTTCCAAACCTGCGCGGACGACTGTTGCAGATAAATGCATCCGTAGATTCCAGAACGCTGTTCGTATATTCAATTAATCCAGATTTATCAACGTAGATCTGGGCATTCAAAGCACTCTGAAACGCACTCTGATCCGGATTCACAAATAATCCCATATGGCTGCAAACTTCCTTTCTTTCATAATGCAATACGTGTTAGATATATTTTATTATAGCGTGTATAATAACGGATGTCGATGAAATTTTGTGATCATCTTTCACCCGCAACCAACAATTTCTCCCCCCTTTTCCCTCAACTTATTGTATAATAAACATATTAGAGTTTTTTACACCAAACTCACAACGCATGCCAGCTCACTTGCCAATACGCGGACGCTGGAGATGGTGGATGTGCAGCTTGCCTGGCTGATTCTCCGGGCGCTCTACTATTATTATAAAAACAGTATGAGGAAAACGAGGACAAATCCGTTCTTGAGGAATATATCTTTTGCATTTTCAAGGTCGTCACCGTCGGCTACAACGTGATCCAGGGTTCCGACAAGGGACGCGCGACGAACAAACTGAATGACATCTACCGCAGTGTATCCATTGAAGCTGCAGAAACCGCAAAAACTTTATGCAGAACCCGGAACTCTTTGCCTGTCTTTCTAAAGAACGTAAGGAAAATCTGCTGGGAACACTGCTGTTCCGCCCTTCCATTTACGAGCGTCTTTATTATGAGGAAGAAATGGTCCGCAAGCAGATCGTCTGTTATGAAGAATTTCTGCAGATCGTCCGCAATCCGCAGATCCGTGCCGCAGCGCCGGAGATTGATTTTGAATTTGAAGAGTTTTCCGCAAACTCCTACCTCTCCCTTGTCGATGAATATTTATACTGGAACAAAGTACCCGGGGACATTCTGCTCCGCCTGAAAAAAGCCGCCGAAGACGCCCTCGCCTATGCCAGAGAAAACAAAAATTTCCGCCAGAACGAAGAAACCCTGCTTGGAACACTACACACAATCCAGGGCTATCTCGGCGAAATTTCGATTTCCGAGATGCTGGACACCTACGTCAACTGGCTGAACGGCGCCGATCCGACGCAGTATGACTGGATGAACGTGGAAAACAACCTGCTCCCGATGCTCTACACCTTCTGGCTCTGCGAAGCCCGCCCGGAATGGACCGACACCTGCCGCTTATTTTTGCTCGAAGGCCAGCGCAAATCATTCGAATACATCAAAAATTCCCGCGACAAGGGCGCTTACGAATGCATGCAGCGTTTCACAAGCTACATCATGAACTCCTACATCGAGCTCGACGGCGGCATTCCGTTCCGCCATTATTATGAAAAGTTTGCGCGTTCCCTTTTCAATGAGGAATTTGACCTGATCCGACTGCCTCGATGCGGCAACCGATTCCGTCGGACGCGCCTACAGCTCCAGCAAAAATTTTGCCGATATGCTCGCCGATCTCCGCTGCAACGCAGGCCGTATGTTCAACCCGGATCTCGTACAGCTCTTTGTTTCCAAGATTTCCTGCCGTCTTCTCACCAGCAGAATAATACGCTTATACGAATCACGTGATTGCTGTACCTGTCTGCATGGCCTAATCAGAAACATAGCGCATGGTGCAAACACATCTTAATGTTGGTGTTCACTTTATTAATCTTCATGTGAACATTGTTTTCGAAAAAATTATTTTTTATTATTTTACGTTCACTATAGTTCACTTTATTATTGAACATTTTTGTTAACACAAGCAAAAGAAAACTGTTTACATTTTGAAAAAAATATACTAAAATAAGAAACAGGCAAATCTCCGCCGGGCGAAAAAACGGCGGAGATTTTTCTGGGAAAAAGGGCAAAAAAGCAGAAAATAAATTCTGCAGATCAGTCCGGAAAACATGAAAATACATTTTGTATTATTTTACAGGGAGGAACTCATACTATGAAAGAAATCATCCAGGGCTTCTACCAGAAGAAACATTTCTGGACCCGCCTGATTCTGGTCATCGCTGCCGTCATCCTAATGGGCTTTGCGCTCTCATGGCTGCTTCTCGTCGATCTCGGCACCGATCCGTGTACCTTGTTAAACCAGACCATCTCCACCCGCCTCGGCATCAGCATCGGAAACTGGCAGGCGCTCTTCAATACCGTCCTGCTCATCTTCGTTATCATTTTCGGCGGCAGAAACTTAGGCTTCGGAACCCTCGCAAACATGTTTCTCGTGGGATATTCCATCGACTTTTTCTCCTGGATCTGGGCGAAAGTCCTTCCGGCAGACCTCTTCACCTCGATGGGTGTGCGAATCGCCGTGCTGATCCCGGCGCTGATCCTGTTTATCCTTGCCGCATCCTTCTATATGGATGTTGATATGGGAACTGCACCGTACGACGCAGTATCCTTCATTATCTCCACCCACCTGCCGAACGTTTCGTTCCGTGTGATCCGCATCGTCTACGACTTCGTTGTCACCGCGATCGCCGTTCTGCTCGGCGGAAAACTCGGCATTGTCACCGTGCTGATGGTTATTACCCTCGGTCCGGTCATTGAATGGCTGGGAAATATCATGAAACAGCATCTGAATATTTTTGATGACTGAAATCATTGCTTTTCCGCGCTTTCTATACTACAATAGAACTACCAGATGATCTTTTTTCTAAAAGAAAAGCCTGCCTCCGGGACTCACATCTCTGTGGCAGGCTTTTCTTCCCTAAAAATAGCCGAAAAAAGACTCAAAAAGCAGAAAATCATTTATATTAAGGAGGTTTTTCCTATGAGCAACACCCCAAACCCTGTTTACGAAAAACTGATGAAATGCTACGAGAGCTTCCGCTCCCAGATCGATTTCCAGCCGGAAGTCGCACTGATTCTCGGTTCCGGCCTCGGTGATTTTGCGAATGATATCCGCGTTACCGCAACCCTCGATTACCACGATATCGAAGGCTTCCCGGTTTCCACTGTTCCGGGCCACGCGGGCCGTTTTATCTTCGGCTACGTCGGCGATGTGCCGGTTGTCTGCATGCAGGGCCGCGTTCATTATTATGAAGGCTATCCGATGACCGACGTCGTTCTCCCGACCCGCCTCATGAAGCTGATGGGCGCAAAAGCACTGTTCTTAACCAACGCCGCTGGCGGCATCAAGCAGGGTACAAAACCAGGCTCTCTGATGCTGTTAAACGGCCAGATCGCCTGCTTCGTTCCATCTCCGCTTATCGGACCGAACATCGACGAGCTCGGCACCCGTTTCCCGGATATGAGCCAGATCTACGACCCTGAATTCCAGAAAATCGCACGGAAAGCCGCAGCCAGCCTTGATATCGACCTGATGGAAGGCGTTTATCTGCAGCTCACTGGCCCGCAGTACGAGTCCCCGCAGGAAATCGCCATGTGCCGCACCCTCGGCGCAGACGCGGTCGGCATGAGCACCGCCTGCGAAGCCATCGCTGCACGCCATATGGGCATGCGCGTCATCGGTATTTCCTGCATTACCAATCTTGCCGCCGGCATCTCCCCGCAGCCTCTGTGCCATGCGGAAGTTCAGGAGGCAGCTGACATGGTTGCACCGCAGTTCAAAAAACTCGTTGCCGCAACGATTCAGGGCATCGCAAAGACACTGTAAACACACAGCGGCCGGGGTCTGTCAAAAAAAGCAGGCCCCGGCCGCTGAAAACAGCACGTAAAATAAAGGAGAGATCTTTTTTGAATACACGTTTTTACAACGCCAAAATTCTCGTACTCGACGCTGAAAACCATTTTTCCATCACCGAAGACGAACTTCATGTCACCGGCGACACCATCACCTATATCGGACCTGGTAGAAAAGCAGATCCAGATGCCGCAGAGACCCCTGTCTTCGACCGCGAAATTGACGCCCGCGGCAATCTCCTGATCCCGGGCTTTAAAAACGCACACACGCACACCCCGATGACCTTCCTCCGCTCCTACGCGGACGATCTCCCGCTCCACGAATGGCTCGAGCGCCAGGTCTTCCCGAACGAGACAAAGCTCGCCGGGGACGACGTTTACTGGCTCAATATCCTCGGCATCATGGAATATCTGACGAGCGGCATCACCTCCAATTTCGACATGTACATCCAGCAGAAAAACAGCATCGCTGCCACGGTCGACACCGGATTCCGCACCGTTCTTACCAGCGGTCTCAACAACTTCGTCGACAGCCCGGAAATTCTCGAAGAGATGTATAACTATGTCAACGAACTCTCCGACCGCACCTCGTATCTGCTCGGTTTCCACGCCGAATATACGACCGGCGGCCCGCTTCTTGAAGCCGTTGCCAAACTCGCCGAAAAATACCATTCCCCTGTCTGGACACACAACGCCGAAACAAAAAGCGAAGTCGAGGGCTGTAAAGAGCGCTGGGGACTCACCCCGACACAGCTGATGGAACGCTTAGGCATGTTCCAGTACGGAGGCGGCGGCTACCACTGCATCTGGATGGAGGACCGCGATTTCGAAATTTTCCGCGACCGGAAACTGACGGCCGTTACCAATCCATCCTCCAACCTGAAGCTCGCGTCCGGCATCTGTCCGCTGAAACATTTTTACGATAACGGCATCAACCTCGCCATCGGCACCGACGGACCGGCAAGCAACAACTGCCTCGACATGTTCCGCGAAATGTTCCTGACCACCGGTCTTTCCAAAGTCCGTGAGATGGACGCCGCAGGAATCCCGGCTGATGCGATACTCTACATGGCAACCGCAGGCGGCGCACACGCGATGCAGATCGATGACTGTGACCGTCTCGCCGTTGGCAAAAAGGCGGATCTCGTCATGATTGATCTGCACCAGCCGAACATGCAGCCGGAGAATAATCTGATCAAAAACCTCGTTTACAGCGGCAGCAAACAGAACGTAAAGCTTACCATGGTAAACGGTCAAATCCTCTACGAAAACGGCGAATTCCGCATCGGCTTTGACCCGGAAGAAATTTATGCAAGATCCAACGCCATTATCCGAAGAATTTCCGGCTCGCATGCAGATAATTAGTGGATTTCACGCAGTTTTTCCTTTGCTTGACATACTTTTTTCTTTTATATTATAATGTAGCCATACACGCAAAAACGCTGTACCTCTTGAAAGGAGAATACTATTATGAAAAAGAAAGTAGTTAGCTTACTGCTTGCAGCCGCCATGACAACTGCTGCACTCGCAGGATGCGGTTCCTCCAACGGATCCTCTTCCTCCGACGCATCCACAGGCGCCGATTCCACCAGCGCAACTTCCGCTTCTGCTTCCACAGACGGAGAAAAAAAAGACGCCGCAGGTGAGAAAATTGCCATGATCACAGACTCCGGAGATATCACCGACGAATCCTTCAACCAGATCACCTGGGAAACTGTATGCGCCTACGGCGATGCAAACGGCGTAGAGTACGAGTACTACAAACCGGCAGAGGATACCGATGAAGAGCGTATCAACTCCATCGATCTTGCTGTTTCCGAGGGTGCTACCGTTGTTGTAATGCCAGGTTACCTGTTCGGACCTGCCATCGCTGAAGAGCAGGACACCTATCCGGATGTAACCTTCATCGCAGTCGATGTTACCGAAGGTGATATTGTAAAAAACGGCAAAGCTGTTGATCTCGGAAAGAACGTGTACATCTGCTCCTTCGAAGAAGAGCAGGCCGGCTACCTTGCTGGATACGCTGCAGTAAAAGACGGCTACACAAGCCTTGGTTTCCTCGGCGGTATCGCTGTTCCTGCCGTTATCCGTTTCGGTTACGGTTATGTACAGGGTATCAACGCTGCTGCTGAAGAAGACGGCGTAGATGTAAACGTAAAATATTACTATGGCGGCCAGTTCTACGGCGATGACTCCATCACCGCCCGTATGGAGGGCTGGTATGCAGACGGAACACAGGTTGTATTCGCCTGCGGCGGCGGTATCTGGACATCTGCTCTGGATGCAGCTGAGACACACGACGGAAAAGTTATTGGTGTAGACGTTGACCAGCGTTCCAAAATCGGCGAGCGCTGCCTGACTTCCGCTATGAAAGGTCTTCCAAGCGCCATCAACAACGCTCTGGATTCCTACTTCAGCGGAAACTTCTCTGAACTTGGCGGAACTGCTCAGCAGCTTGGACTGAAAGACGGAGATTACATCGGCCTTCCTACCGATTCCGAATCCTGGGGATTCACAACCTTCACACAGGATCAGTATGAAACTGTACTGGCTGGTATCCGCGATGGTTCCATCGAAATCTCCAGCGATACAGAAAATCAGCCGAAAGTAGGTTCTCACGTAACCGTTGATTACATCAGCTAATGTGCATACTGTTTCTGTAACAATATGCCTTTTGGGGAAGAGAATATTATTTCTCTTCCCCTTTTTTTCTGCCACACAAAATGCTATACTAGACATAATAAAAGCCCGCAGTTCTGCCTGTTTTCCATACCTTCGGCAGTCCTGCAAAACCACGCTTGAAAGGGAATATGTATATGGAAAATGAGTACATTATTGAGATGTTGAACATCACCAAAGAATTCCCGGGTATCAAGGCGAACGACAACATTACGTTACAGCTCAAAAAAGGAGAAATCCATGCCCTGCTTGGAGAAAACGGTGCAGGAAAATCAACCCTGATGAGTATTCTTTTTGGTCTGTATCAGCCTACCTCCGGAATCATCAAGAAGAATGGGCAGGAAGTCCATATCAACACGCCGAACGACGCCAACGATCTCAACATCGGTATGGTGCACCAGCACTTTAAGCTGGTCGAATGTTTCTCGGTTCTCGACAACATCATCCTCGGCGTAGAGCCGACCAAAGGCCTTTTCCTCGAGAAAAAGAATGCCCGTGCAAAAGTCATGGAGCTGAGCGAGAAATACGGTCTGATGGTCGATCCGGACGCTCTGATCTCGGATATCACCGTCGGCATGCAGCAGCGTACCGAAATTCTGAAAATGCTCTACCGTGACAACGAAGTCCTGATCTTCGACGAGCCGACCGCGGTTCTGACGCCGCAGGAAATCGACGAGCTGATGAAGATCATGAAGAACCTCGCAAAAGAAGGAAAATCCATCCTCTTCATCACCCATAAACTCAACGAGATCATGGAAGTTGCCGACCGCTGTACGATTCTCCGCAAAGGAAAATACATCGGAACCGTCAACATCAGCGAAACTTCCAAAGAAGAGCTCTCCCGCATGATGGTCGGAAGAAACGTCAGCTTCTCCGTCAACAAAAAGCCATCCAAGCTGGGCGACACCGTTCTGAAAGTAGAACACATGACCGTACCGAGCAAGGTGCACGGAAACAACGCCGTTAAAGATGTTTCCTTTAATGTAAGAAAAGGCGAGATTGTCTGCATCGCAGGTATCGATGGAAACGGCCAGTCCGAGTTCGTTCAGGGCCTCACGGGACTGGAAAAAGTATCCGGCGGCAAAATTCTGTTCAACGGACAGGACATCACGAAAGCTTCCATCCGCGACCGCTCCAAGATGGGCATGAGCCACATCCCGGAGGACCGCCATAAACACGGCCTCGTGCTGGATTACTCCATCGAGCAGAACATGGTGCTGCAGCGTTACTGGCAGCCGGAATTTGAATCCTTCGGCTTTATCAAATCAAAAGCCGTGCGCGAATATGCCGAGCGCCTGATCGAGCAGTACGATGTCCGCAGCGGCCAGGGTCCTGTGACCATCACCCGCAGCATGTCCGGCGGAAACCAGCAGAAAGCGATCATCGCGCGTGAGATCGACAAAGATCCTGATCTTCTCGTTGCGGTACAACCTACCCGTGGTCTTGATGTCGGAGCTATCGAATACATTCACAGCCAGCTCGTTGCACAGCGCGACAAGGGAAAAGCCGTTCTTCTGGTTTCTCTGGAACTGGATGAGGTTATGGATGTTTCCGACCGTATTCTTGTTATGTACGAAGGAGAGCTTGTCGGCCAGCTGGATCCGAAAACCGTTTCTGTCGAAGAACTCGGTCTCTACATGGCAGGTGCAAAACGGGATCCGGTTCCCGAAGAAGTATAAAAGAGAGGTAAGAAAAGCATGAACGAAAAAACGAAAAACGCTCTTCTGTCCATTGTCGCTTCTCTTGTATGTATTGTGATCGGTCTTCTTGTGGGATTTATCATTTTATACTGCATCAACGCGGAGAACGCAGTGGATGGATTTACACGAATCATCAAAGGCGGCTTTTACTTAAAGCCGAAGGGAATCGGAAGTGAAATCGCTCAGTCCGCTCCCCTGATTATGACCGGACTTTCGGTTGCATTTGCTTTTAAAACAGGTCTGTTCAACATCGGTGCTGCCGGACAGTACACCGTCGGTGTCTTCGGCGCCCTGTATTTTGCCATCATCCTCCACATGCCATGGTATGTATGCCTTCTGGCTGCTATGGTCTGCGGAGCCATCTGGGGAGCAGTTCCTGGTATCTTCAAAGCATACTTCAACGTAAATGAAGTTATTACTTCCATCATGTTCAACTGGATTGGTCTTTATCTTGTCAATGAGCTGATGTACAACACCATCCCGGACATGTATGATCAGAAGACCACACGTACTTACAAATTAAGCTCCGCTTCTCCGAAATCCCTGATTCCGGACTGCGGCATGAACTCCATTTTCCGTACCAGTTCCACAACGATTGCGATTTTCATTGCGATTGCCATTGCGGTCATCATCTACATCGTTCTGAACAAAACAACCTTCGGCTATGAGCTGAAAGCCTGCGGGTTCAATAAGGATGCTGCCAAATACGCCGGCATCAACGAGAAGAGAAACGTTGTTCTCTCCATGACCATCGCAGGTGCGCTTGCCGGAATCGGTGCAGGCCTCTACTTCCTCTCCGGTGCATCCGAGTGGAACCCGCAGGTATCGACAGCACTCCCGGCCATCGGATTTAATGGTATCCCGGTTGCGCTTCTTGCACTTAGCAACCCGATCGGCGTTATCTTCGCTGCTCTCTTCGTTGCTCATATTTCGGTCGGCGGTGCTTACCTGCCTACGAAATATTATCAGCCGGAGATCGCGGACCTGATCGTTGCCGTTATCATTTACCTTTGCGCATTCGTTACCCTGTTCAAGGGCATCGTTGCAAACCTGTTCAAGAGCAAAAAAGAGCAGAAAGCAAATGCCAATGCAGACAACGGAAAGGAGGAGAAGAAATAATGTTCCTTTTAATTAAATTTACCTTACTGTACGCCGTTGTTCTGATGCTCGTTGCGATGGGCGGTATGTTCTCCGAGCGAAGCGGTGTCATCAACATCGCGCTGGAAGGAATCATGGCGATCGGCGGCCTTGCCGGTGTCTTCGTCCTGGTTCTGTTCCCGGATCTCCCGGCTCCTGCACTTGTGGCACTTTCCATTCTGGCGAGCGCCGTATCCGGTATGATCTACTCTCTGCTGCTTGGCTTCTCCGCCATCACACTGAAAGCAGACCAGACGATCGGCGGAACCGCGCTGAACATGCTGGCTACTGCCATTGCCATCGTCCTGGTAAAAGCATTCAACAACGGCTCGGATGCCGGAAACGGTGCAGCTTCCGCAAAGCTGAACTACACCAACGCCGCTTTCATTTACAAGATCGGACCATTTACCGTGAACATCTTCCTGTTCATCGGCATCATCCTTCTGATCTGCAGCTACGTGTTCCTCTTCAAAACGAAATGGGGACTGCGCCTGCGTGCCTGCGGTGAGCATCCACAGGCAGCCGACTCTGTTGGTATCAACGTATACCAGTGGAGATACACCGGTGTTATCATCTCCGGTGCACTCGGCGGTATCGGCGGATTTGCATACATCGTTCCGTCCGTTACCACCTGGAACTTCGAAGTCGGCGTAGCCGGTGCCGGATTCCTTGCCCTCGCTGTTATGATCTTCGGTCAGTGGAAACCGTTCCACATTGCCGGAGCAGCCGTATTCTTTGCGGTATTCCGTTCCCTGGCAAACATTGCGGACTCCACTGTCCTCTCCCATCTGGGACTGTCCAAGAACATTTACAACATGATGCCGTTTATCGCATCCATGATTATTCTCGCCTTCACATCCAAGAATTCCCAGGCTCCGAAAGCCGAAGGTATTCCATACGATAAGGGCGCAAGATAATATGTAACTATTCAGAGCCATGTGAAATGGAAGAAAAAATTGCGAATCATGCTTGCATGAATGAGCGGTTTTTTCTGGAATTTCATATGGCGAGCAGCCACATCGAGATGCAGCGCAGCGGAATCGAGATGTGGCTCTGAATAGTTACAATTTTTAAAGGCAGAGCCGTTAAATCCGAACTGTGTTTTTTCGGCTCTGCCTTTTCTCTATCATTCTGATTTATTTTTCATCAAAGAAAGGAAAAAATTATGCTGAACACCAAATTATTTGACCACACTATCTTAAAAGCAGACGCAACCGAAGCACAGGTTGCAAAGATCTGCGACGAGGCACTTACACATGATTTTGCTTCTGTCTGCGTCAACCAGTACTACACCAAATTCGTTGCTGAAAAACTCAAAGGATCTGACGTCAAAGTCTGCACCGTTGTCGGCTTCCCTCTGGGCATGTCCGATACCCGTGTAAAAGCATTTGAGACCCGTGCGGCCATCGAAGACGGTGCACAGGAGGTTGATATGGTCATCAACGTCGGAGCCCTCAAAGACGGCAAATACGACTTCGTACGCTCCGATATCCAGACCTTAAAAGAAGTATGCGGCAAGGACATCGTTCTGAAAGTCATCATCGAGACCTGCCTTTTAACCGATGAAGAGAAAGTAAAAGCGTGCGAGCTCGCAAAAGAAGCCGGCGCTGACTTCGTAAAAACCTCCACCGGATTTTCTACCGGCGGTGCAAAAGCGGCTGATGTTGCCCTGATGAGAAAGACCGTAGGCCCAGATATGGGCGTAAAAGCTTCCGGCGGAATCCACAACGCAGACGAGGCACAGGCTATGGTAGATGCCGGCGCAAGCCGTCTCGGAACAAGCGCAACACTGGCTATCATCGGATAAAAAGGAGTTTCTTATGGATACGATACTGATAGGAATTGCCGGAGGAACCGGCAGTGGAAAAACGACACTGGCAGATAAGCTGGTAGAAAGTTTTGGACGCGATGAAGTGAGCATTCTGCGCCATGACAACTATTACAAACGCCATGACGATATTCCTTTTGAGGAGCGTGCCAAATTAAATTACGATCATCCCGATGCCTTTGATACCGACCTGTTATGCCAGCACATTCTCGAGCTGAAAGCCGGAAAATCCATCGAGATGCCGGTTTACGATTATGCCATGCATAACCGCTCGGATAAAACGATTCTGGTCCATCCTGCCCCGGTTATCGTGCTCGAGGGCATTCTCCTCTTCGTTGAGAAGGATCTCTGCGATCTGATGGACATCAAAGTCTTTGTCGATACCGATGCGGACGTGCGGATTCTCCGCCGGATCCTGCGCGATGTAAAAGAGCGCGGCCGTTCCCTGGACAGCGTTGTGACGCAGTACCTGACGACCGTAAAACCGATGCACGAGCAGTTCGTAGAGCCGAGCAAGCGCCGTGCCGACGTGATCATCCCGGAGGGCGGACAGAACACCGTTGCTCTTGAAATGCTGATCGAGCGGGTGCGTAAGCATCTAAATCTGGTGCAGAACCAGTAAACATCCGTTTATCGCTATAAAAATCTGCAAAAAAAGAACGAGGACTGAATTTTCTCTTTTTCCGTCCTCGCTCTTTTTATTTTTCCCTTACAGATGTTCCAGCATTCCCTGCAGCCAGATCTGGCCTTTGAAACGTCTTCCCACTTCCGGTACTCCAAATAAATCCTTTTCGTTGATACAGATGTCTATCGGCACATCGTTGCAGACGAGGCCGAGCTCATACACCCGCTCGCCCGTTACCGCGTTCTTCGTTGTATTCATCTCCGTAATTTCACCCATCACGCTATACTGGTCACATTCGAGACCGCTCGGCATGAAAAAGCTATCTACAATAGAAAAGACATCTTCCTTCGTCAGACGCTGGGAAATCATGGCATATGTGTCAATATCATCCATGGTGAGACTTTCCATCGCATCCTCATCCCCGTTTCTGGCAGCCGAGATCAGTGAATTCTTCTGCTGCGTGCTGCGGCGCTCCTTCTCGACCTGTTCCGGGTCTTTCTGGATCGGAAGCAGAATTGTTCCTTCCGCTGCAAGACCGGAGACAGAAAGCGGGAGCGGAAGCGGCTGCAGCGCATTTTTCTGTTTCATCTCAAGATATTCCGCTGCATGCGTCAGATAAAAGATCATCGTGATGCCAAGCCGCATATCGTCGCAGGCGCCTGCAAACGATTCCTTATCGACGTGGCGCTCCACCGATACCTCCTCGTAGGAGCTGATCTGCCCGCCCTCGAAATAGGGATAATAATATTCCATCTGGAAACGGTTGTTCTCATCAATTTCCCCACAGACCGTGATACCACAGTCATATGCATATTCTTTCGAAAATTCAGCAAAAAGGTGGTGTTCTTCTGTTTCCACAATCTTTTTACGGTCGTAGTTTTCTACTACATCACGAAGAATCTCCTGGAGTTCCTTCGTCGTCTTGATCTTTGAAAATCCAATGGTTTTCAGGTAAGCGTGCATAAGAACACCTCCTCTCATTCCTTTGTATTTCTTATGCGATTAGTGTTTCGGAACCAGTTTCTCTTTTCCGCCCATGTACATACGAAGAACTTCCGGAATGCTTACGGTTCCGTCTGCATTCAGGTTGTTCTCCAGGAATGCGATCAGCATACGCGGCGGAGCAACTACGGTGTTGTTCAGGGTATGTGCCAGGTATTTCTTTCCGTCCTCGCCGTTGACACGGATTTTCAGACGTCTTGCCTGTGCATCACCAAGGTTGGAGCAGCTTCCTACCTCGAAGTATTTCTTCTGACGCGGAGACCATGCCTCAACATCGACAGATTTTACTTTCAGGTCAGCCAGGTCACCGGAGCAGCACTCCAGAGTACGAACCGGGATATCCATGGAACGGAACAGGTCTACGGTGTTCTTCCACAGTTTGTCATACCACATCATGCTGTCTTCCGGTTTGCAGACAACAACCATCTCCTGTTTCTCGAACTGATGGATACGATAAACACCACGCTCCTCGATGCCGTGTGCTCCTTTTTCTTTACGGAAGCACGGAGAGTAGCTGGTCAGGGTCAGAGGCAGTTTCTCCTCCGGGATGATGCTGTCGATGAATTTACCGATCATGGAGTGCTCGCTGGTTCCGATCAGGTACAGATCCTCGCCCTCGATTTTGTACATCATGGACTCCATCTCAGCGAAGCTCATAACACCGTTTACGACGTTGCCGTGGATCATGAAAGGCGGTACGCAGTAGGTAAATCCGCGGTCGATCATGAAATCTCTTGCATAAGAAAGGATGGCAGAGTGGAGGCGTGCAATGTCGCCCATCAGATAATAGAATCCGTTTCCTGCAACTTCTCTTGCTGCGTCCAGATCGATTCCGTCGAAGGACTCCATAATGTCGGTGTGATACGGGATTTCAAAATCCGGTACAACCGGCTCGCCGAAGCGCTCTGCTTCTACGTTCTCGCTGTCATCTTTTCCGATCGGTACGGAAGGATCGATGATGTTCGGGATCACCATCATGATCTTCTTGATTTCTTCTTCTACTTCTTTTTCTCTTGCAGAAAGAGCCTCGATGCGGGAACCGTCAACAGCTACCTGTTTCTTTACTTCCTCAGCCTCTTCTCTCTTGCCCTGGCCCATCAGTGCGCCGATCTGTTTGGAGATTTTGTTTCTTTTTGCACGAAGTGCTTCTACTTCCTGTTTGATGTCACGGTTTTCTTTATCCAGCTCGATGACTTTATCAACCAGCTCCAGTTTCTGATCCTGGAATTTATTTCGGATATTCTGTTTTACAACTTCCGGGTTTTCTCTTAAAAACTTAATGTCTAACATAATTTCCTCCTAGTAGATCTTATCCCCTCATTTTGGCGGGATTCTTTTTGTTCTTTCCAGCCCGGAACCACTGCCGTTTTTCCAGCATTTATGCGGGTTTGGCGCGTTCCAGTACCATCATATAACAGTATATGCATTTTTTCAAGCGTTCTTTCATGCTGTTTTTCTGCGGTCCGCTTTTACATCAGATCGATCGAATTCATCGTAATTGCCTGGCGCAGCGCGTCGATTTCCTCGGCGCTCAGCATGATATAGGACTCGCCTTTTACGATCTCTTTCAGATATAAAAAGCAGTTGTCACGGCTGTGGATTGCATTCAGGATAAAACCTGTGTTTTCTTTGTCGAGCATTGCCAGCGCAAAACTCATCTTTCCGCCCACATCGTCAAACGCATCATATTTTACGATTCCGTATTTGTTCAGCGTCATGCCCTGGATCTTTTTCAGATCCGCAAGATTTTTTTTCGTCAGCTCATTCTGCTTGTTCAGTTTGTCAATTTCCTTGAACCGCTGATGAAACAGCTTTTCGAGTGACTGGGCGTCTTTTCCCTTCATAAAGCTTCTGTACTTCTGGTTCAGTCTGCTCAGACGCAGCGACATGCTGACCGTCATAATCATCATCACGATAATCAGTACAATCAGAAGAAGTACAACAACGCCAAGGTCAATTCCTACCTTACTAAATAAATCGCTCATTATTCTACCTCTTACTGTATTGATTCAAACAGATCCATGATTCTCTCGAGCTCTTCCTGGGAATAATACTCGATCTCGATCTTTCCTTTGTGCTTTGCCCCGCGGTGAATGGAAACCTTCGTACCAATGATGCTCTTAATTTTCTCTTCCAGACCTTCGTAGATGGCTTCCTCTTCCAGATTGACTTTCTTTTCTTTCTTCACCTTCGGATTCAGGATCTCTTTGACCAGGCGCTCGGTCTCACGGACACTGAGCTTTTCATCGAAGATTTTCATTGCCGTATTGTACTGGAGCTCTTTATTCTCCAGCGCCAGCAGCGTACGCACATGACCGGTTGTCAGCATTTCATCGACAACCATCTGCTGTACCCTGTCGTCCAGTTTCAGGAGACGCATCGAGTTTGTAACCGCCGTTCTGCTCTTGGAAACGCGCTCTGCGATTTCATCCTGGCGGAGATGGAACTCTTCCATCAGGCGTTTGTATGCGTGTGCCTCCTCAATCGGGTTCAGGGATTCTCTCTGAATATTTTCAATCAGGGAAATCTCGACAACTTCCTGCTCGGTAAAATCTTTGATGATGACCGGTACTTCTTTGATTCCGGCAAGCTTTGCAGCCCTCCATCTCCGTTCCCCTGCGATGATCTCATAATAATCATCTTTTTTCTGCACCAGAATCGGCTGCAGAACTCCGAACTGCTTGATGGATTCCGAAAGTTCGATCAGGCCGTCCTCGTCAAAGGATTTTCGCGGCTGTTCGCGGTTCGGTTCAATTTCGGAGATTTTCAGTTTCATCTCAACTGGTTTTTCGACAACTTTTTCAACAACCTTCTCGACTACTTTGACCTCCGGTTTTGCCGGTTTTTCTTTTGCTTCTGCTTTGGCCGAATGTCCCGGTGAAATCAGGGAATCCAGGCCCTTGCCTAATCCTCCTCTTCTCGCTGCCATTACTCTTCATCCCCCCTGTGAATCACTTCGTCTGCCAGGAGACGGTAGCTCTCTGCACCGGTGGACCGCTTGTCGTAATAGTTGATCGGCATACCGTAGCTCGGTGCCTCCGCAAGGCGGACATTTCTCGGAATAATGGTTTTGTAGATATTCTGATCCAGGCTGTCTTTTACGTTTTCTACTACCTGCAGAGAAAGATTCGTTCTCGCATCGTACATGGTAAAGACAACGCCTTCCATCTCCAGTTCCGGATTCAGACGCTCCTGCACCAGCTCAATCGTGTGCATAAGCTGGGATAAGCCCTCCAGTGCGTAATATTCACACTGAATCGGCACCAGAACGGTGTCCGCGGTGGTCATCGCGTTGATTGTCAGCATATTTAAGGATGGCGGACAGTCAATAATAATGAAGTCGTACTGATCGCGGACCTGATCAATTGCGTTTTTCAGGATGAATTCTTTGTCTTCCACCCCGATCAGCTCGATCTCCGCTCCGGCCAGATTGACATTGGAAGGGATAAGGGAAAGATTGTCAAAATTCAGAGGAATGATGCAGTCCTCCAGTTTTGACTCTCCAAGAAGCAGCTCATAGATGGTATTTTCCACTTCATTTTTCTCTACTCCCATTCCGCTGGTGGTATTTCCCTGCGGGTCCATATCAATGGTCAGAACTTTTTGTCCCATTTCTCCTAAACAGGAAGAAAGGTTAATTGCGGTGGTAGATTTACCTACGCCGCCTTTCTGGTTTGCAATTGCAATTGTTCTTCCCAAAATATGTATTGCCTCCTTTCATCTTTTTGTTTTCCATTTGCAGTTTTTCCTTTTTACAGGAAATGACCTGCCGGCACTTCTTTCAAAAAAATGATTCATGCGGCAGGTGTTTTGGCATATATATAGGAAAAATCTCCTTTTCTATGCCAGTCTATCTGAGGAATTCTTCAGATTCTATCTCAAAATTGCCCCAATTTGGGACAAAGATATTTTATCATACTACGCCGGATTTTACTACTGGAAATGTTTCACGTGAAACATTTTCTGCATTTTTGCATGATTAGGCGGTGTGAAACATAAGAAAATTGGAGATTTTTGGCGATGTTTCACGTGAAACATTTTGAAAAGCACTGTTTTACAATAATTTTTCTCGGTTTTTACGCTGTTTAAAGGCTTTTTGGAATTTTTTCAGCGATGATTTTGCATTTTTTGATGGTTTCCAAGTAATTCTGCGATGTCAGAACATTTTTTTCTGTTTCACACAGTTTTTATAAAATGTTTCACGTGAAACATTTTAATTTTTGACGTTTTTGAGGTACAAATATACTGGAAACGTTATTTTAATCGTGTGATGCTCTTTTTCAAGGAAATCTCAGGTGATTAGGAAGAAAAAATCAACTTATCAGGATATTATTGATACATAGATCAGGAATCAAAACTGTTTATGGTTGTTCAGTGATCGTAAATGTCTCTTTTGTATATAAAATGTATTTTTATTCACCAGGGCTCTGTTTTTTCATCGTTCTTCCTCGCTTTTTTCAAATTTTCAGCATTTTTCTCTTTATTTTCATCAGTAAAAGGCATAATCCGTGAGACATCCTTTTTTTTATTTTTTCTCAATTTTTTCTCTTTCCGGGCTGTTTTTCTTTGATTTTTTTATTTTACAGACCAGGCTGCACATTTTCTGTTTTTTATCGATTTATTTGATTTCACTATAATTTTTCTGTTTTTATGATTTTAATATTTTTCTCTCGCTGCCACGTCTTTTATCCTCTTTTCCATCTTTCTGGCTTACCTTTCTCTTTTTTTGTAAACAATCTCACTTTTTCTCTTTTATCAACATTTTTCATTCCTTCTCTCCGTTTTTTATCCCGCATCGCCATTTCACACCATTTTCTTGCCTTTCACTGCCTCTTCCTCCCGTTTTTATTCTTTTCGCCAATGTCTATACTACATTTTCCCCTTTTCAGTCGTTTTTTGCCTTTTCTCAACTCATTTTTATCTTTTTTGCTTTTTCCGCCTCTTCCATCGTTTTACACCCTCTTTTTGCCATTTTTTTAGATCATCCTTCATTTTTTCGTTTCTACTTATGTCACTCTCCCCGTCTCATTTTTCACGTTTCACGTCTCTCAAAATGTTTCACGTGAAACATCGTTTTTTACGTTTTTCGGTCTTCGGCGATCAGTGAGAAGCTATTTGCTTCCCGGCTTTCCGAAAATCACTCTCATTTTTCACCTCTCTTATTTTTAAAACAATCGTATTTTCTATTCTATTTTTGATTTTCTCGTCTTTTCTACATTTTTCCTGTATTTTTGCGTGTTTCACGCAGTTTTTCGTCTCTGTTTTCTCTCTTTTATTAAATTATTTAATTATATTTTTATATTTTCGTATGAATTGAACTTTTACATTCGTTTTTTCGGATTTTCCAAACCATTTACTAAACGCATTTTGAGGCCATTTTTTCAGAAATTTTTGCCAATCTGGAAGGATTTTATCCCATAGTGCCGTTTTCATGCTTTTATGTGTATTATTGCATCATTTTTTCTCTGTTTTTTTGCAGTTATGTAAACCTTTTAAATATGCCCTTCGCCAGTAGTTGACATAACGTAGTTCTCCTAGAATTGTCTACGCTTTTCGCCGAATTGCGTCTTATTTTCGTCTCTTTTTCTCATTTTTCCCTTAATTTTTGCATTGTATCTTTCCCTTTTTTCGCTTATAATAAGCTCAACACAACGTTTTGAACCGATTCCTCCCCTCCGGGAGACCCCTGAAAGGAGTTTTATCATATGAAACATAGCAAAAAACTGGTCACCTTGAGTGTCCTCACCACGATGTCCGGCGCAGCGATTTACTTTCTGAATAAAACGCTCGATACCGCCGCCGTACGGAAAAACCTGCTCGCATCGGCTGAAAAAGAGAGCTTTTCCTGGCAGTTCGGCGATATTTTTTACACAAAAAAAGGCACCGGAACCCCGATGCTCTTACTTCATGACTTACATTGTGCCTCCAGCGGCCGCGAATGGCAGTATATTGAGGATGCTCTTGCCCAGGATCACACCGTCTACACACTCGATCTCCTCGGCTGCGGCCGTTCCGACAAGCCGGCGATCACGTACACGAACTTTTTATACGTACAGCTCATCGTCACCTTCATCAAACAGGTCATCGGATGTCCAACCGACGTAATTGCATCCGGTTTATCCGGCTCTTTCGTTGTAACCGCCTGCAATACAGCCCCGAAATGCTTCGGCCGAATCATGATGATCAACCCGACCGACCTTGCCAAGCTCAACAAAATCCCGGATAAACGCAGCCGCTTCCTGAAACGCATGATCGAGCTCCCGCTCGTCGGAACGCTGCTGTACCACACGCTCACCGGCCGATCCAACATCGAGCTTTTATTCACCGAGAGCTACTACCACAACCCGTTCCACCGCTCGCCGGAGGACGTAGACGCATTCTATGAGTCAGCCCACCTCCAGAGCAGCGCCGGAAAGTACCTTTTTGCAAGCCTTGCGGGCAATTACGTGAACCTCAACATCGGCCACGCCTTAAAGCACATTGACAACAGCATCTTCCTCATCGGCGGCGAGGAGGAACCGGGCATCGCAGAAACCTTTGCGCTGTACACAGCGCTCAACACCTCCATCGAAACCCAGATCCTGCCGAAAACAAAGCACATGCCGCAGATGGAGGCACCGCAGGCCCTCTTAGAGCAGATCCAGATCTTTTTCGCCCCGGTACAGTAATACCCCCTTCTGCTCCCGGCCTCGCGCGAAAAAAATGAGACAAAAAAACGGAGAATTTACTGATATTTCCATGTCAGTAAATCCTCCGTTTTTCCATTTTTAACCCGGCTCACAGTCCATTTCCAACGCATCTTCCTCTGCGCCCGGATAATCCGTTGGCGGCGCTGTATACGTTTCCATTCCCTCTTTTATTTCATCCATCGTATAAATATTAATTCTCTCCTCCGGCGCTGCATCCGGGTCAAATTCCACCGTTTCTCCCAGTGCAAGCATCATTGGCTCATCCGCATTTCTTTTCTCATCTGCAATCTCATACGCGTTTACATATTCACCCGACGCAGTCTCTACATACTGTCCAAACCCGTCGCAAAGCCGGTAATAAAGCTCCTTTTCCGCATCTTTCTCCAGAAAATACAAGGATTTCTGCCCGATCACCGGATCAAGGTCGCAGAAGCTGATCTGTATATAGTTCTCTCGCCGTTCCTCCTCCGAATACTCCGCTTTCAGCTCCTCTGCGTTCCAGTACGTAATTCCCGCATCCTCCATGGACTGCAGATACTCTTCCACCGTAACTGCTCCGCCCAGCTTTCGAACCGTAATATGTTCTCCGGCTTCCATATCACCTTTCAAAACGTCATCCACCCGCAGTGAAATATCGGTTGCAATCTCAATTCCACCGGCAAAACAGCTATAATCCTCTACCGTTCCCAGAACAATGAGATCGCTTCCCTCTTTCTGCTCATAAAAGCTATTATAAAACCGATCCCACTCCTTCAACCCTCCGTACTGCATATTTACCTTTGCCGGATCCAGATTTTCAAACCGCATTTTCTCCTCTGTTTCCGCCGTTTCTGCATTACCGCAGCCCACCAGCAGAATACACAATACTGTCAAACAAACCTTTTTCATCCTTTCACCCCCCCCATCCACCGTCTTTGTTATACTCCCATTATACTTCTTCCGCTTTCATTTTCCCATAAAAAAGCGGAAGACTTACTGATTTTTTCACTCTCAGTAAATCCTCCGTTTTCAATTTTAACCAGCCTTTAATGACTCTTTACTCCGCCGAATCCGAAGAACTGTCATCCTCCGTCTTTGCCGCAAGCAGTTTCCCGTAATTTTCCACCATGGTCTTCACGTTATTTTTATTCACAAGAGACGGAACTCCGTCCTCATCTACCGTGTAATAGAAGCTCGAATCATACGGGCTGTAAGCGAATGTCAGGTCGCCGTCTGTCATATGGAAGACTACGGTAAACTCGGCATCCTTGGCCTGTACGAGGCTCTCATCCTTCGTCTGTGCCTTCAGGCCAATGAGCGAAGAATAGAACGTGGTAAACGTTGATTTATCAATCGTTTCATCGCCGCAGGTATAGCTGATTTCCTGTGTTGTGGAATCGCTGTCGTCATCCTTTTTCTCCTCCACATGGCGTACATACGTCTTCGTCTCGCCGTTATACGTAATATCAAGACTCGTCAGATCCGATACATTTTCCATGCCGATATACATGTTCCAGAAATCAGATGCCTTCTTTCCGGTGAAGGTTTCAACATTCGAAGCCGTCATCAGATGAACTTCATTCGAGCCGTCCAGCTTCACGTAATAAGAACCGCCGTCCTCATTTGCATTGCCGACATACAATACCAGATCTTTCTCCACCGTAACGGTTGTCGTTTCGGAAGAAGAGCTCGTTGCAGTGCTGTCGCTTGATGAAGAATCTGCTGTGGAATCCGAAGAAGTATCTGCCGTTGTTGTATCGTCAGCCTCAACCTCCTGCTCTTCTGTGTAATGCACGCGGATCGTCGTCTTTGGCTGATCCAGTCCGTACTGGGAAAGATCCGATGCGTTGTACGTAACAAGATCTCCAAAGCTAAGAGATGCCACCGCACTTGTCATGGTGCCGATCGAATCCGCATCACCGCCATGTGCCGCTCCATCTGCGTCCACAACCTGCCATTCATCCGTCTGGAGTTCCGAATCAGCAGCGCTTACTTCTTTTGTCAGCGTATATCCGTTCTCACCCTCCACCTGCAGCTTCGTAATGTTTTCCGCCGTCACAGATGGCATGGATTCCGTTGTCGCCCACTCCATCATATCGGACGGGAACATCGTTTCAAGCGATGTGCTTACCAGATAAACCTTACTCGTATCATCGTTCAGATAAATATAGTATCTGCTCGAGCTGTTCTTATCTCCGACATGAATCGTCGTTTTCTCGTCTCCCGCAGTCACTACAACCTCCTGAGACGGCGTCTCGAGCCCAAAATCGGCCATAGAATCGATTTCATCGTCTTCAATGACTCTTTCTGCTGTCATGCTGCTAAGAGAGCTTAAAACGCTCGTTATCTTGCTCTCATCCAGTGGGAATCCATCCTCCTGGTCGTATGTCCAGATATCGGTATCATCGTCTCCTGCTGTTTTCGTAAAAGACACCGTCTCTCCGTTGATCTGGAACGAAAGCGCTGTTACATCATCTTTTGAAAAATCAACCACTTTTTCGGCGTCTGCACCAGAATCCGAACTGCTGCTGTCCGCATCGGCGGTGCTGTTTTTCTTCGTCAGCACCACCAGTACGGCAAGAAGCAGTACCAAAAGGATCAGGCAGGCCGCCATCTTTCCTTTTTTCTTCATCACTGTTTTCTCCTCTTCATCCAGATCATCACGCCAATCACAACAAGTACCAGCGGAATTCCCGCAATGGTAATAATAGACCAGGTGTTAACTGCTCCCTGTGTAAATACCAGGTTTGTATAGCTTGTGCTCTTGCTTGGAATAACAACGGTCTGCTCCACATCACACATGGAGGTCAGTGCAGTCGCTGCCAGCTTCGAGTTCGCACCGCTGATTGCCTGGTCAATCTGGCTGCTCAGCATCGATGCACTCGAGAAATAAATGATCTGTGTCTCTTTATCATCTACGGTCTCTGTGATGGAAACACCAAGGTCAAATGCGCCCGTCTCACTGTCCGCACTCTTCGACCAGGTGCTGTTCTCCGGATCATTTTCAATATAAGCGTCCTCGGTGGTCGTCAGAAGGCTCTTGATCGTAATGGTATCACGATAAGAATCAAGCTTCTGAATTGCCTGTGCAACCGGCATCAGAATGTAATTACTCTTTACTTCGGTTGTAATGTCATCACTCTGAATGTTAGGCAGCAGATAATACGGCATCTGCGGATAATAATGCTGGGAATCGGTCTCTACAACAATTCCGCTGGAGCGTTTCACGCCGTAGTTCTCCAGTATGGAATCCAGATTCGGCATATCCGTTCCGGTATAGCTGGTGAACATCAGAAGTTTTCCGCCGTTTTCCAGGTAGGTAATGACTTTATTTGCCTCATCCTCGGAGAAATCGGTGGTCGGGGACATGATCACAAGCTCCTCGGCATCCTCCGGGATATCGTCTGTCATCAGGGCAAGATCACTGATTTCCACATTGTTTTTGTTAATGGCATCACTGAAGTTTGTAGAGAGATCACTCTCGGAAGCCTCGCCGTGGCCGGTTACCCAGTAAACCTTCGGGTTGTTTTCACTCGTCACATACGTGATGGCGCTGGTAATCTGACCCTCGCCGTCAAAGCCGGTCGTCTGTGTCTGATAGGTCTGATAGTTTGTGGAAGTCTCCCACATATCACTGTTGCTGACCACCTTGCTCTTATCGCCGCATACGACAATCACACTGTTTGCAGCTACCGTCTGATCGGTATACTGACTCGTAAATTTCGGATACAGATCCGGGTCTTTTGTCTCTACTTTGATATGGTCCGAAAGTTCATCGTAGTGCTCCAGCAGCTTCTCGATGGTGTCATCCTCACTGCCCTTCTGCACAATATAATACAGGGTAACGTCTTGATCGAGATCCTTTAATGCCGTTTTCGTCTCATCTGTAATGGAATACATTTTCTGCGTACTCAGGTCAATCTGTGTTTTACTGGTCGGAATCTGCGCCACAATCAGGTTAATAACCACAATCACAGCCAGAACAATCACCGTCATAATCGAAGAATAAGAGCCCTGTTTCAGGTGTTTTTTCTGCTCCTCGCCGGTGAACACTTCCTTCAGATGTTCTTTGGAGAACGTCTTTTTCAGCTTTTCTTTGATATTGAAATTCATTTTATGCTGTTTCTTTTCTTTCTTTTCGCTGCTCATCGTCTCCACCTCCTAATTCCAGCGTTTCTTCTGCAGGGACTGCATTGCAAGGAAAGTGCAGATTGCAATGACGGACAGGTAGTAAACAACACCGCCGATGTCCAGAATACCGTTCACAAAGTTATCCATATGGCCTGCCATATTGAATACGCCGAGCAGATCCTGGATTTTTCCCTCGAGAAGGGTGGATTTCGTGAAATAAACTGCCGTCAGCGCACCCTCGCCGATCACGGCAATCACACCGGTAATGATCGGGTTTTTAATCATACTGCCGATCCAGAGGCATACCAGCGCGATGATGATAAAGAAAGCAAAGAAAGAGCTTCCGGCTCCCTCCGGGAAGAAATTTGCAATACCGCTCTCCACGTAGCACAGGAACAGAATCACAAAGCCCACAACGGCTGCAATGACCTGACTCTCCGTGATGGAGGAGACGAACACGCCGACCGAAATATAGGCTGCCCCCAGCAGAAAATAACCAAGGATCGAAGTGTAGGATACAGCGTAGGAAACTGTTCCGTGGGTTCCAAGAAGCAGCGGATACAGGCACATAATCAGCACTGGAATCACATAAATGGTGAGAAGTGCCAGATATTTTCCAAGGATAATATCGGAAATTTTTACCGGTGCGGTAAGGAGCAGCTGATCCGTCTTATTTTTCTGCTCCTCCGACAGGACACGCATTGTCAGAACCGGTACTGCGATCAGCAGAATAAATGCGGAATTCTGCAGCGCGTATCCGATCTCCGGGTAACCCTGCTGCAGGTTGATGGCCGTAAAATACAGGCCGAACAGCGCCAGAGTAAACGCCATAAACAGATATCCGATCATACTTGTCAGATAGCTTTTTAACTCTTTTTTATAAATCGCCGTCATTGTGCGTCTCCCTCCTCCTGTTTTGTTTCAGCGGCTGATTCCGCTGCATCTGTGCTTTTTTCTTCAGACGTTTCCCCGACAGCCGTTTTGTCTGCTTCTGGTTCACATTCTTTTTCACATTCTTTTTGTTTCAGCTGTTCTTTCTCTGCTTTTTTCAGCTTTCTTGCAGCCTTTCCGGAATCATCGGTCAGCTCCAGGAAGACGTCTTCCAGAGACATCGAGGAGGAAGTCAGCTCGAGGATCGGGCAGTTGGCCTTTGCCAGTGCATAGAACAGCTCCTCGCGGATATCCTTATCCTTTTCCGTGGTAATTTTTACCTTAATCTGCTCCTCATTCGGCGTATTTTCATATTGGATCTCTTTTGCATCGAGCGCATTAAGCGCCGGAACCAGCTGCTTTCTCGTTCCGTGAACGGTACATGTAACCGTGTTTGATCCAAGCATCAGTTTACTTAAGTTTTCCGGGGTATCACTCGCAACGAGCTGTCCCTTTGCGATAATCATGACGTAATCGCAGACGGCGCTGACCTCGGAGAGGATGTGGGAACTTAAGATAACGGTATGTTTTTTGCCCAGTGATTTAATCAGATCGCGGATCTCAATGATCTGCTTCGGGTCCAGACCTACGGTCGGCTCGTCGAGAATGATGATCGGCGGATAACCGAGCACTGCCTGTGCCAGTCCGACTCTCTGACGGTATCCTTTCGACAGATTCCTGATCAGACGGTTTTCCACTTCCCAGATCTTCACCATCTTCTCTACTTCATTGATAGACTCTTCTCTTTTATTCTTAGCGATTCCTTTCAACTCCGCTACAAATTCCAGATATTCATGGACTGTCATCTCCATATACAACGGTGGCAATTCCGGCAGATAACCAATCTGCTTTTTCGCCTCCTCAGGTTCTTTCAGAATATCATGTCCATTGATCAGTACTTCTCCTTCGGTAGCACCGAGGTATCCTGTCATAATATTCATCGTTGTTGATTTTCCCGCCCCATTCGGTCCAAGAAAACCGTAGACATGCCCTTCCTCTATTGTGAAGTTTAAATGATCTACTGCTGTATGATTTCCATACTTCTTCACAAGATTCTTTACTTCTATCAAAGTCTTACCTCCCTATATTTCTTCCAGTCTATATCTATGCAGACAAACCGAGATTTTTGACCTTTCAAAAGTATCAGGATTCTGTGAATGTTTTGTGTTATAAATGTGACAGTTCTATTTCTTACAAAAAGAACAAAGCATTCTCTGCATTGTTCCATATAAGAACCAACACAAAGAATGCTTCTTTTTTACTTTTCGTATTCCTTACAAACCAGATCTGCAATGATCTGCTGTCCCTGAGAATCCGGATGTACTCCGTCTTTCTGCAGATGAGATATCACAGATGACTGATACACATCCGCAACTTCATAATCGTATTTTCCCGCACGTTTTTCAATGATCGCGTTCATATTTTCAATAATGTCTTCTACAATTTTATTCAGCGTAGATGGAAGCTTCATATTTCCTGCCGGATTATAAATTGTAGTCACGATCACTTTTGCATCGTCCTTTTTCAATGAATTTACTGTCTTCATCATCTGGATCCATTCTTTTTCAAAGGAATTATAATCCCAGTTGTTCAACGCGTTGATTGCACTCAGCACAAGCAGCGGATTCCTCTTTACAGACTCTTTCAAAGATGCAAGTGCCTCATCCGCACTTTTAAATTTTGTATCTGTCTTCAGGATTTCCTGAACCACACGCTTACATTCGTTGAGCAGGTCATTCGAACCAATTGTTATAAAAATAACATCTGCTTTTGCAAGATTCGTCTGCACATCCTGCTTTGACAAATACTTTTCGTTCAATCCTGCTGTATCAAGACCTGTTCTTGCATAATTGTGATAAATATATCTGCACCCTTCGCTATATGCTATTTCCTTTGCTGCCAGACTTCCATAATTCTCCATCCAGGATTTATCGCAAGTGTAACCTTTCGCAATACTGTCTCCAAGCACTGTGCAATAAAGCTGATGTGGGCGTGCTGTTTCCTCCGTATTTTCTGTTCCGGATACCGGAAGAGTCCCTGTCAGCAGCATCCCTGTGCTGAGCAGAACTGACAACATCCTTCTTCCGTATCTTGAAATCCTTCCTTTTCTTTCTCTCATTCCATTTTGTTTCATTTTCCGCACCTGCCTGTATTCTGTCCTTCTTCGTAGCTGTCCCTATTATTGCCTTATGCTTTTAGATTTCCCATTTTGCCTGACTTCCATGCTCCGTCTTTGTAATATTTAATTTCCAGTCAATCTGCTCTTTCAATTCATTTACATGGGAAATGATTCCAACCAGTCCTTTCTCTCCTGCAAGTTCTTTGAGAATCTGAATTGCACGGTCTCTTGATGCATCATCCAGAGATCCGAATCCTTCATCTACAAACATCGTCTCCAGACTCACTGCTCCGGCTGTATTCTGGATAATATCTGCAAGTCCCAATGCCATTGATAAGGCTGCCATAAAGGATTCTCCTCCTGAAAGAGACTTTACATCTCTGACAGAATCTGTCACCAGATCATAGACATCCAGATCAAGGCCGGCCTGTCCCTGACTGCTCAGATCCTGAATCTCCCTGCACTGTAAAATAAATTCATTCGATGTCATCCGCGCCAGCCTGCGGTTTGCCGCCTGAATGATCTGCCGGAAATAAGTCCGCTGTACATACGTCTCAAAATCAAGTTTCACACTGCCGCTCAAATTGCCATTTGCAGTCTTGCTCAGGTTGGAAAGTACCTCATATTCTTTTCGCAGAGCTTCCTGCGAAGAAAAATATTGTTTCAGATTCTTGTACGCATTCTGGTTACCTGTCCATCTGCTGTGAAGCTGCATCTGATGATCCTGTTTTTCTTTCAACAGATGTTCTACTTCATTTCGCTTTTCTATCTCCTGCTGCGGATCTTCCCGCTTTTCGCCTGCAGTCTGTTCCTTCAGCGTCTCGATCTTTGCCTTTTTCTCTAACAGCTGGCGGTCATGTTCTTTCACTTCTTTGTCTTTCTCCCGCCACCCTTCGATCCACTGTTTCGCCTCACGGAATTCTTCCTGTGAAGTAAATTCCTGTCGGCTGATCTCCTCTCGGAACTCTTCCTGCTCTTTTACAAAACGCTTCTCAAGTTCTGCCTTCTGGCCTCGAAGTCCCTCCAGTTTTCCTGCCTGACGTCTGCTTTCCTCCGTCATCTTACGGCACTGTTCCTGTGCCTGCTTTGTTTCATTCTTCTTCCGATCCAGTTCAACCTGCATCTTCTGAAGCTCTTCTTTCACCTGCTCTTCTTTCACAGGATTATCTCCGAGAATACGTTGTTCTGATTCAAGCTGTGCTTTACATATCTGAAACTTTTCCTGCTGCTGTATTCTTTTTTGTTCCAGCAGATCACGTCTTTGCTTCAGTTTCTCTACCGTCTCTTTATCCGGTGCTTCTCCGGAAATCTTTGCCGGATGCGGATGTTCTACTGATCCGCAGACCGGACACGGCGTGCCTTCCTGTAATTCCTTTGCCAGGATTCCCGCCTGCTCCTGAAAGAATTTCGCATATGCTTCCTCATACCGGGCTGATGCTTCCTGACAATTCTGTATACATCGCTGCATTGCCCCTGTCTGATTTTCATATTCTTTCGAATACTTACGCACATTTGCGTAATGTGGAAGAAGATCCGATAACTGTGAAATTCTTTTCAGCATTTCCGGTTCTTTCTTTGCAAAAACTTCTTCCAATTCTTCCGCTTTTTCTTTAACCTCAGAAAGTTCCTTTTCCTGTTCCTTCTGCCATACAGTAATCTGCTCGATTTCTCCCTGTATCTGCCTCACGGATTTCGCTGTTCGAAGAGCCTGCACTTCCAGATGTCTCGCCTGCTCTGCCCGGTGTCCAAGCCCTGCCTGAACCCGACAAGTTTCCATCTCATCCTGTTTTGCATTCAGAAGAAGCAAACTCTTCTCTTCTATTTCCAAACGGTCAAATATCTTATTCTTCTCTTCTTTCTTCTGAATCAGCATTCGAAGTGTTTCTGACTGTTTCTTAAGTTCCTCTGATTCTTTCTTTAAGACTTTTCCACAACTTTCTTCATATTCGAGAAAGTTTTTCACAGCCTCCAAAACCTTTTCCCCTTCCGGCATGGATAACTCACAGAGTTCTTTCCACTGGTCTGCCAGATCCTGCTGCTCCGTGTTCTCCTGTTCCACATGCTCCATCTCACGCCGAATGTCTGATTCACTTTCCTTCAGCGCAATATACAGATCTCTTCCTTTTTCTTTCAGTGCTTCCTGGATTTGCCAGTAGATTTGTGTCTGAAAAATCTGCGAGAATATCTTTTTTCGTTCTTTTGATTCTGCATGAAGAAGCTTTAAGAAATCTCCCTGCGCGATCATGGCAATCTGTGTAAACTGCCCCGCATCAAGACCAATGATTTCCTGAATCTTCTGGTCTGTCTCTCGCTTCTTCCCCTGATATTCCCTTCCGTCCGGAAGAAGGAGACTCACCTTCGCTGTCTCTTTCACATACCGGAGGCTTCCATCTGCTTTTCTTCTCTTCCCTACCCGGAGATATTCCGGATTACGGCGCACGGTATATTCCTGTCCCCGATAAGAAAACACATATTCAACATAAGTGTCTGTGTCTTCTGATGCATACTGGCTGCGCATCATATTTCCATCTCTGCGTCCGCCACTCGTCCGGTCATACAGCGCATACATGATTGCATCAAAGATGGTCGTTTTTCCTGCACCCGTATCTCCGGTGATCAGAAATAATCCGCTGTGAATCTTTGTAAAATCTATCTCCTGGACGCCCGCATAAGATCCGAATGCGGACATCGTCAATCTCACCGGTCTCATACGTCTTCCCCTTTCATTTCACTTAGAATCTCTCTTAAGATCTTTTGTTCCTGTTCAGACATTTCCTGCCCCTGCATCTCTTTGTAGAAATCACAAAATGTTTCAAACGGAGTACCGATCCGTATCTGTTCTTCAGAAAATTCCAGCTTCTGTCTTGTTCTCTCATTATCCATCCGCACTTCTAGAATATGATGGAACTTTCTTTCCAGCTGTTCCTTTGGTTTGTACGGATCGACCTCATCTGTCAGCGTTACACTGACATAATCTTCACTCCCGGTTCCGTCCTCCGCTTCAAGGATCTCTTCCAGCGTTCCTCTAAGTTTTCTCACATCACGAAGTGGATGCAGCGGCAGATTCTGAATCTCCGGCTCGCTCCCTTTTCTTTCAGTTCAACTACATGAAGTGTCTTCTTCTGGCTTGCCTCACTGACAGAATACTTCAGCAACGTTCCACAATAGCGGATCTTCTCCTGTCCGACTCTCTGTGCACCATGTAAATGTCCAAGTGCCACATAGTCAAACTCCTGCACTGCGGAAATATCTACATTATCAATGCCTCCGACAGATAATACTTCTGATTCACACGTTGTTGGAGTCTCCCCCTTCCCTGTATAAAACTGATGGGAAACCAGTACATTTCTTCTGGAAAAATCAATCTTCTCCCGTTCCAGAAGTCCTTGCACAGCAGCCGTATAACTCTCCGGCGCCTCTCCGCCAAAGATCTTGCGCACATATCCCGGCTTTAAAAATGGAAGCAGCCAGAAATCCACTTCTCCAAATTCATCCGCCAAAGTAATCTTTTTCAAACGATCTGCTTCTTCCTCCGGAGCCTGACCCGCAATATAAATCTGATGGCTTCCAAGCAAACGACTGGCATAATCAAGCCGCTGTGCCGAATCATGATTTCCCGATATAATAAGAACCGGAATCACCGGTTCAATCTTAGCCAGAGCTGTCAAGAATTCATCAAACAGACTTACCGCTTCTCCTGATGGCACTGATTTGTCATAAATGTCTCCTGCGATAACAATTGCATCCGGATGTATGGACGCTGCATATGAAAGAACCTCCGCAAGGATATGTTCCTGATCCTCCCGGAGGTTATAGTGATGTAATTGCTTTCCTATATGCAGGTCTGATAAATGAAAAAATTTCATATCGTCACCTCATTACAGTAAATTTACTTCTTTCCCGGATTCTTCCAGATCCAGATTGCTGCTACAATACCAAGCATATACAGAATGTTCACAAGAACGACCGGATTATCCTTCAGTAAAGCGACAACTGCTACAATTGCTGCAAGTATCGCCGCAAGCTGAAGCACCTTGAGAAGCTTCTCATTCCGGCTCTGTCTTGCTTTCTGTAAACATTCCAGTCTGCGCTGTTCCAACGTCAGATATTCCAGCATATCTTCCGGCCGGATCTTAGAAAGAATCACTTCTTCTCTGGAAAACTTCTTCTCCCCACTGCGGTGGAAAATACTCTTGATCTGATCGATCTTTTCCTTCCGGTTCTGCGGATCTTTAACCGCCTGCTCGTACTCTTCCTCAGCTACACGATCCTCCGCAGTCTCTTTGTAATAATCTTCCAGCTTCTGCGCCGGTTCTACCGGAGGCTGTACAGGATGTGTTGGTTCCGTATTCACCGGTGGTATCGCCTCTGTCTTCACTGGCGGAATCTCCTCCACACCCACCGGCTGCTCGACTACTCCTGATGTATTCACTTCATCTATCACTTTATTTTCTTCAGACACGCTAGTCCTCCTTTTTATCTTCTCTGCATCAATCCTGAAAATGATACCTGCTATTCGCATATCAACATATAAATTATAGCAAATGCACGAAAAATATACAACCAACAGGAAATGGACCTGGTGTCGATTAATCACATTTTCATTACTACTGTTGCTCCTCCGCTCCCGGAAGTTTCACCATCTTCGGCGCATGCTTCAGCGCCGGAATGATCTTTGCGATCAAATCTGATGTACGAATCTTCAGACTGGATGTATTGATACACGGATGACAGCCAAAATACGGATCTTTCATTACATCCTCATCGATCAGAAGCTGTACTTTCCCCTCTGTATCATTCATAAGTCCCATAACGCTGACAGATCCCGGTGTAATGTCCAGATACTTCTCCATATACTCCGGCTTTGCAAAGGAAAGTCTGGCAGAACCTATCTGTGCCGACAGATTCTTTGTCTTGAATGGCTTGTCACCCGGCATCAGAAGCAGATAAAAGTCTGTTTCCTGTCGATTACAAAGGAACAGGTTCTTGCAGATTGCGGTTCCATCTCCAAGTGTTCTATCGATCTCTTCACAGGCTTCCATTGTCATCGCAGCCTCATGGTCTACTCTCTGGTATTCTACACCAAGCTTATCGAGAAAATCATATACCCTGACTTCCTTTTCTAATCTTTCTTCTGTGTTTTCTGGTCTTCCATTCTCTAATTTCATATTATCAACTCCTATATCATACTAACCTAAGCGCTCTATATCTGTCAAAACATGCAAATATTTCCTGTCTTCTCGGCACTGCCATACAGGATACACTGGATGTACTCTCGCATAATTCCGCCAGCGATTTATTCTGCATCACTTCTTCCAGCTCATCTACAATCTGGATCAGATTCTTCTTTCCATCGATCAAATGTTTCTGTGCATATCGTACACAGTATCCAAGTGCTGCCACCTGTTCGCTATCCGCAATCTGCTCTAAGTATCTCAGATCGATCGTATCCCTGTTGATCATCACTGATTCTTTTCCCATCGTCTTCATCTTGATCCTGTCATTTCCGCGAAATGCTTTATCCGGTCGCGGCACTCTGCCATAAGTCGGTTTCTCTGCCGGCTGCTCCGGCACGCTGATCTGTGGGAAATTCTCTGCTTCTTTTTTCGCCAGTACCGTAATGTCTTTCGGAACATAACGATCCATCTGAATAATACTATCCGCAATATGGAAATAAGCTCCCGAACTTCCTGCAACGATCACTGTCGAGATCCCATAATTTTCATACAATTCCCTGATTCTTTCAATAAATGGTGTGATCGGTTCCATCTCTCTGTGGATCACACGTTGCATCAGCTCATCACGGATCATAAAGTTCGTTGCACTCGTATCTTCATCAATCAGGAACAGAGATGTTCCCGCCTCAATTCCTTCGATCACATTTGCCGCCTGTGAAGTACTTCCACTTGCATCTTCTGTACAGAATGATGTCGTATCTTTTCCGTTCGGAAGATCGTTGATGAACATGGAAATATCTGTCTTCTGGATACTTCTTCCATCCTCCGCACGCAATTTCACTGCTGTCGCATCTGTGATCACATACTCTCTTCCATCCCCTGCGATGTGATTGTACACTCCAAGTTCCAATGCTTTCAAAAGTGTTGATTTTCCGTGATAACCTCCGCCGACGATCAAGGTAATCCCCTTACGGATTCCCATACCGGTAATCTTTCCTTTATGCGGAAGTTCCAGTGTCACTTCCTGTTCCTTCGGAGACTGGAAGGCGATTCCGTCACGCATCGGCCGGGATGAGATTCCGGATTCCCTTGGCAGTACACTTCCGTTTGCCACGAAGGCACAAAGACCAAGTTTCGGAAGTTCTTTACGGATATACTCCTGGTCTTCTGCAAGATCTACGATTCTTCTCAATCTCTTTGCATCCAGATTCTTGTAAAACAAGGATGCCTTTACACACTCCGGAACAAAATCAAATAAAATCTTCTCTAACTCTCTCGCATTGATTGTTCGTCCATTTGCCGGAAATCCGATTTCCATTCTAAGAAGGATATTTCCGTTCTCCGGCTGAATCTGACACGCTGTTCTCTCCAGAACTTCCTGTCCGCATCTGCTGACAGAGATCAGACCACTCTTACCCGAACCTTTTGCCTTGAATGCAAACCGTTCTGCCCTTCTTCCAAACTGGCGCAGCAATTCGTCCTGAAGTGCAATTCTCTGACATTTTCCACAATATAATTCCTGTGGGAATCCTGCTGTCTTCCCACTCACCAGTACACTTACCTTTGACGGTGACGCAAACGGATCTCCCTGTACATGATCGATCGATAAAACATATCCCGGAAATCGGTACTGTCCTTTTGTATCTTTATAAGCCGGATATCCCCGGTGATCTATTCTTGATAATAAACTTCTAAGTTCTGCTTCTGACTGCATTTTTATTCCACTCTTTCTTTTTCTCATTCGTGCAGAATACGCTCAAGCTGCACGAACCACTTCTCATTATACAATAATTTTTGCTTTCTTGCATGAAATAGTCATGCAGCTTTCCCGATTTTCAAAGCAAAAAGAAGCCATTATCCAGACTCTTTATCCGAATAATGACTTCCAATCATTTACTTCAAATTACTTTTCTGTAATGCAATTTTATACCTCGAAAATCAGGTCTCCGTAAGATGGCATTGGCCAAGCTTCTTTATCCACGATCATCTCAAGTTTGTCAACCGGTGCACGGAGTGCATCCATAGCCGGAACAACCTCTGTATGATAGTATGTAGCCTGTACTTCGCCTTCTTCTTTTGCTGCTGCATCTGCTGTTGTTTTTACAAGGTTATCAAGTGCTGCCTTTGTCTCAGCCATCAGAGCACTTACTTCTTTCAGAGTCTCTGTCTGAACAGATGCGTCAACACCAGCTGCCTTTACAGCATTTACTGTATCTGCAAGTGTCTTTGTATACTTGATAAATGCCGGCAGGAACTGTTTGCTTGCCATATCGATCATAGTACGGGCTTCAATATTGATTGCCTTAGCATATGCCTCATACTGGATCTCTGCACGGGACTCAAGCTCTGCTTTTGTAAATACGCTGAATCTCTCAAACAATTCTACAGCCTTGTCTGTTGTGATTGCCGGAATTGCTTCAACCATAGACTTAATGTTCGGAAGTCCTCTTCTCTCAGCCTCTGCAACCCACTCGTCAGAGTATCCGTTTCCGTTGAAGATGATTCTCTGGTTCTCTGTCAGGTATTCTTTGATCAGATCATGTACTGCAAGATCAAAGTCATCTGCCTTCTCAAGAATATCACATGCATCTGCAAATGCTTCTGCAACGATTGTGTTCAGTACGATATTCGGGTTTGCGATAGAATCTCTTGATCCAACCATACGGAACTCGAACTTATTTCCTGTAAATGCGAACGGTGATGTTCTGTTTCTGTCTGTTGCATCTTTGAACAAATCCGGAAGTGTGCTTACACCTGTCTCCAGCTTTCCGCCTTTCAGACTGTGTGTAGCTTCTCCTGTACTGATCAACTGCTCAACAACATCCTCAAGCTGTTCTCCAAGGAAGATAGAGATAATTGCCGGAGGTGCCTCGTTTGCTCCAAGTCTGTGGTCATTTCCCGGATCTGCTGCGGATTCTCTAAGCAGGTCTGCATGCTTGTTAACCGCTTTCAGGATGCAGGCAAGTACAAGAAGGAACTGTGTATTCTCGTGAGGTGTCTTACCTGGATCAAGAAGGTTGATTCCGTCATCTGTTGTAATGGACCAGTTGTCATGTTTACCGGATCCGTTAACTCCTGCGAACGGTTTCTCATGCAGCAGGCATTTCAGTCCGTGCTGGCAGGCTACTCTCTTCAGTGTCTGC
>ERZ827496.685-NODE-685-length-45846-cov-4.586425_pt1 | contig 45846 bp, 39 predicted proteins | sample MGYA00519769_ERZ827496 | MGnify/ENA primary metagenome ERZ827496 (study PRJEB31778, sample SAMEA3449327) | human gut metagenome | biome: human gut; feature: human-associated habitat; material: faeces | place: United Kingdom | collected 2010/2012 ...
AAGCCTTGGATGCCTGTCCACCGGTGTTGGAGTACATCTCAGTATCGAAGACCATCACGTTGACATCCTCGCCGGAAGCCAGAACGTGATCCAGACCGCCGAAGCCGATGTCGTAAGCCCAACCGTCGCCGCCGAAGATCCATACGGACTTCTTAGCGAGATAGTCCTTCTCTGCGAGGATCTTATCCTTCAGCTCGTTCTTGCAGTCGCAGGACTCGAGCATCTTGATAAGAGCGTCGGCAGCTGCGGTATTCTCCGCGCCGTTGTCCTTGGTTGCGAGGAAGGTGTCGATAACAGCCTTCTTCTCGTCGTCGCTTACCTGCTCGCGCAGCTCCTTTACGTAGCCGATAACGCGCTCGCGGATGGTCTTCTGACCGAGGTATATGCCGAGACCGTGCTCTGCATTATCCTCGAAGAGGGAGTTCGCCCATGCGGGACCGTGACCGGTTGCGGTGTTGACGGTGTAAGGTGTTGCGGGTGCGGAGCCGCCCCAGATGGAGGAGCATCCGGTCGCATTGGAGATATACATTCTCTCGCCGAACAGCTGAGTTACGAGGCGAGCATAGGAGGTCTCTGCACAGCCTGCGCAGGAGCCGGAGAACTCAAGCAGGGGCTGCTTGAACTGGCTGCCCTTAACGGTGTTGTTGATGAGCTCCTTCTTCTCGGAGACATGATCGACAGCCCAGTCGAAGGTTGCCTGCTGCGACATAGCCGCGGACTGAGAAACCATCTCGATAGCAGCCTTTTCGGGCGTGCCGTCCTTGAGCGCCTTGTTTGTGACAGGGCAGGTCTTTACGCAGAGAGTGCAGCCCATGCAGTCGAGCGGGCTGACCGCAATGGTGAACTTATAGTCGGTCTTAACGACGGGCTTTGCGGCAAATGCGGTGCCCTCGGGAGCTGCTGCAGCCTCATCCGCGGTCATAGCGAACGGACGGATAGCAGCGTGCGGGCAGACGAATGCGCACTGATTACACTGGATGCAGTTCTCGGCATGCCACAGAGGAGCGGAAACGGCAACGCCGCGCTTCTCATATGCAGCTGCGCCCTGCGGGAACTGACCGTCCTCCATTCCGACGAATGCGGAAACGGGGAGGCTGTCGCCGTCCATCTTGGAGATCGGACGAACGATGCGGTTAACGAAGTCGACGACCTCGGCACGCTTGCCGACGGCTGCGGGCTCTGCGGGGGTCTGACCTGCTTCTGCCCAGTCTGCGGGAACATCTACGTGAACGAGAGCGCCTGCGCCGAGCTCAATAGCCTTGTGGTTCTGAGCAACGACCTCGTCGCCGAACTTGGAGTAGGACTTGGTTGCCTTCTCCTTCATGTAGGTGATAGCGTCGTCCTTAGGCATAATGTTTGCAAGTGCGAAGAATGCAGACTGAAGGATGGTATTCTTGACCTTCATGTTGCCGATATCATTTCTTGCAATGCTCGTTGCGTTGATGATATAGAAGTTGACATTGTTCTTTGCAATGTAGCTCTTGACCGATGCGGGGAGCATTTCGCCGAGCTGATCGGCACTCCACTGGCAGTCGAGCAGGAAGGTTCCGCCGGGCTTAACATCGTCAACGATCTTAAAGCCCTTGTGCAGGTATGCAACATTGTGGCAGGCAACGAAGTTAGCCTTAGTGATGTAGTAGGGAGCCTTGATGGGCTGATCGCCGAAGCGCAGGTGCGAGATAGTCACGCCGCCCGTTTTCTTTGAGTCGTACTGGAAGTAAGCCTGAACGTACTTATCGGTGTGGTCGCCGATGATCTTGATGGAGTTCTTGTTTGCACCGACGGTACCGTCTCCGCCCAGACCCCAGAACTTGCAGCTGATGGTGCCGGGTGCAGCGGTATCGGGAGCGGTGTGCTCGGGCAGCGAGTGACCGGTAACGTCGTCGACGATGCCGATGGTGAAGCCGTTCTTAGGCTTGTCGGATGCGAGGTTCTCGTATACGGCAAAGATGCTCTGAGGAGTGGTATCCTTGGAGCCGAGACCGTAGCGGCCGCCGACGATCTGAATATCACGGCGATCGCTCTGGGCGAGTGATGTGACAACATCGAGGTAGAGCGGGTCGCCGAGAGCGCCGGGCTCCTTGGTGCGGTCGAGAACTGCGATCTTTCTGCAGGTCGCGGGGATAGCGGCAATGAGCTTGTCCGCGCAGAAAGGACGGTAGAGGCGGCACTTGATAAGACCGACCTTCTCGCCTGCCGCGAGCATGTAGTCGATGACCTCCTCGGCAACGTCGCATACCGAGCCCATAGCTACGATAACGCGCTCTGCGTCGGGTGCGCCGTAGTAGTTGAAGAGCTGATAGTCGGTGCCGAGCTTGTCGTTTATCATCCCCATATACTTCTCAACAACAGCGGGAAGCGCATCGTAGTAACGGTTGCAGGACTCGCGGTGCTGGAAGAAGATATCTCCGTTTTCTGCGGAGCCGCGGAGAGCGGGGTGATTCGGGTTGAGCGCATGGGCGCGGAATTCGTTGACTGCGTTCATGTCGATCATCGACGCGAGCTGGTCGTTGTCCCATACCTCGATCTTCTGGATCTCGTGAGAGGTACGGAAGCCGTCGAAGAAGTTGATGAACGGCACCTTGCCCTCGATAGCTGCGAGGTGAGCGACGGGAGCGAGGTCCATGATCTCCTGAACATTTGACTCTGCGAGCATTGCAAAGCCGGTTTGACGGCACGCATAAACGTCGGAATGGTCGCCGAAGATGTTCAGCGCATGCGACGCAACGGTGCGGGCGGACACGTGGATAACTCCGGGAAGGAGCTCTCCGGCAATCTTATAGAGGTTAGGGATCATAAGGAGAAGTCCCTGAGAAGCGGTGAAGGTAGTGGTAAGCGCACCGGAAGCAAGGCTTCCGTGAACGGCGCCTGCCGCACCTGCCTCGGACTGCATCTCAACGACCTTTACGGTGTCGCCGAAGATGTTCTTTGCAGGCTCGCCGGCGATGTTCTTGCCGGTCGCGCTCCAGGTATCTACATTCTCAGCCATCGGGCTGGAGGGCGTGATAGGGTAGATGGCGGCAACCTCGGTGTACGCATATGCAACATGCGCCGCAGCGGTATTACCGTCCATAGACAGCTTCTTACGGGTGATCTTTTCAGCCATAAGTGTTATTTCCTCCTGTTTGTGATTGTGAGTAGTGTTATCTCATACGTGCTCCATTGTAGCACTAATTCCGCACTTTGTAAAGAGATTTGCGAATTATAAACCGAGATTTTCGTGAAAATCGTGAAATTTACGGTGTAAAATATGCTTTTTTTTCGCGCGGTGGGCAAGTTCACAATAATTTTAAAGGTAAAAGTATAAATACATTTGACGGGGAGGAGCTATTGTGATATAATTTATCGGTAATATGCAGAAGTCTGCCCGGACACGGGCGGAGCCGCATGCTGTGCCGCTGCCGCTGCGGGGCGGACTACGGCGGTATATGTCCGCTCTCCGCATCGGGAGCGGGACGGCGCATACAATATACAGCTAATACAGACCGGGTGATATCGCCGCTGTCATTCTGTGATATCGGGCGCATGCCTCCGGTGAGAGAAATACGAAACGGAAGAATATAAAATGCCGAAATATACAGAAAAAATAGATACCTACACGCTTCCCGTCGCGGCGCTTGACGGGACGGTTATTTTCCCAGGAATACCCATCAGCCTCGAGCTCAGCTCCGAGGGTGCTATCCGCGCCTGCGAGAAGGCGAGCGGCGAGAGCGGTCGGGCATTCTTTTCGCTGCGCAATGTCTCGGACGAGGAGGCTGTCCGCAGCGCGCTGAGCGACGGTGACAGCGACAGCGAGGAGATAGAGGACGATATTTGCGAGATAGGCTGCGTCGGTACAATAAAGCAGTTCGTGCGTTTCCGCGAGAACAGCGCGAGAGTGGTCGTAGAGGGCGTATGCCGCGCAAGCCTGCTCTCGGCAGAAACGGATGAGGACGGTATACCGGTCGCCGCCGTACTCGGAAAGACGGTAGAGGTCGACTCGCACAACGATACGGCGATTGAGGCGATAATGCGCGAGGTGCGGGGATCCTTCGACGAGTTCGTTTCCCGCATGCCTAAGGTATCTCCCGAGCTTGCGCTGTCGGTGCACTCAATAACCTCGCCGGGACTGCTGTGCGACTTTATCGCCTCCGGCGTGCTGATGGACGTGCACGATAAGCAGACTGTGCTCGAACAGTACGATCCGGTCGTGCGGCTCACGACGCTGGCGGTCATTCTTGCGCGCGAGACCGAGGTCGTCAAAACCGAGGCCGATATACGGCAGAAGGTACAGTCGAATATCGACCGCGGACAGAGAGAATACTATCTGCGCGAGCAGCTCAAGGTGATATACGCCGAGCTGGGCGAGGGCAGAGACAGCGAGGCTGCGGGCGGCCTGTACGACGAGGATGACGACGAGATAGCCGAGTACATGAACAAGATACGCGATGCTGCGCTGCCCGAGGAGGTAGAGGCAAAGCTGATCAAGGAGACGAAAAAGCTCGCAAAGACCCCGTTCAACTCGGCAGAGGCGGGAGTTCTCCGCAACTATCTCGATGTCTGCCTCGAGCTGCCGTGGAACAAGCGCACCGAGGATAGGGTGGATGTTGAGCTTGCCCGCAGGATACTCGATCGCGACCACAACGGACTCGAAAAGGTAAAGGAGAGGATCCTTGAATACCTTGCGGTAAAGCAGCTGAATTCCGAGCTGCGCCATCAGATTATCTGCCTCGTAGGCCCTCCTGGCACCGGAAAAACCTCGATCGCCCGCTCGGTCGCCGAGGCTATGAACCGCAACTTTGTGCGCGTTTCGCTCGGCGGAGTGCGCGACGAGGCTGACATTCGCGGCCACCGCAAGACCTATGTCGGCTCGATGCCCGGACGCATCGTAGGCGCGCTGACTCAGGCGCAGGTGATGAATCCGCTTATTCTTCTCGACGAGATAGACAAGCTGACCTCCGATGCGCACGGCGATCCGTCGTCCGCGCTGCTCGAGGTGCTCGACGGCGAGCAGAACAAGGCGTTCCGCGATCATTTTGTAGAGCTGCCGATAGACCTGAGCTCCTGCGTCTTTATCGCGACGGCAAACACGCTCGAAACTATTCCCGCGCCGCTGTTCGACCGTATGGAGGTCATAGAGCTGCGCAGCTATTCGCGCCACGAAAAGCTCGCTATCGCAAAGGATCATCTCATCCCGAAGCAGCGCGCGCGCCACGGTCTTACGACAAAGCAGCTGAGAATAAACGATTCCGCCGTTACCGAGCTTATCGACTTTTACACCGCAGAGGCGGGTGTCCGCTCGCTCGAGCGTCAGATAGCCGCGCTCTGCCGCAAGGCCGCAAAGAGCATTGTCGAGGCTGAGCGCGGCGGCGAGGAGCTCGGCTGCATCAGCATAAAGGCAAAGAATATCGCAGAATATCTCGGACCGCGCAAGCTGCTGCCCGAGACTATTCGCGACAATGACGACGTCGGCGAGGTAAACGGCCTTGCATATACCGAGGTCGGCGGCGATCTGCTGCACATCGAGGCGGTAGCCGTTCCCGGTACCGGAAAGCTCGAGCTGACCGGCTCGCTCGGCGACGTTATGAAGGAATCTGCGCAGGCTGCCATCACATATATCCGCGCGCATGCGTCGGAGCTGTCGGTCGAGCCTGACTTTTATAAGAAAAAGGACATACACATCCATGTGCCGGAGGGCGCAGTACCGAAGGACGGTCCCTCCGCCGGAGTTACCATTGCCACGGCGCTCGCGTCCGAGCTGTCGGGCAGGGCGGTGCGCCGTGATGTCGCCATGACCGGAGAGATAACGCTGCACGGCAAGGTGCTGCCCATCGGCGGGCTGCGCGAAAAAGCTATGGCGGCGTATAAGACCGGGGTAAAGACAGTGCTTATACCGCGCTCGAATCTGCGCGATCTCGAGGAGATAGATCCCGTTGTCCGCGAAAAGCTGAACTTTATTCCCTGCTCGCGCGTCTCCGAGGTATTCGGCGAGGCGCTGATATAAGGCTCTGCCGCATGACGTGCAACTGCGTCGGCTGCTGCGCGTGTGTTGATGGACTGCTGTCGAAGCAAATGCGTTGACGCGGCTGTCGATGTCGCGATGCGTCGCTGCCGCAAAAGCTTAAGAACGGCATACCGAAAGAACGGCAGCCTCGAAAGGACTACCTTCAAGAACGGCAAAACAAAAACAGAACGGGAGAAATAAATGAACCGCTCCGATATCAATATGAACAATATCGAGCTTTTCCGCGTTGCGGGCGAGCCGAGTCAGTTCGTGCGCGACGGCAGACCGCAGGTGGCATTCTCCGGACGCTCGAACGTCGGCAAGAGCTCGCTCATCAATACGATGATGGGCCGCCGCGCGCTTGCGCGCGTCAGTTCGACACCGGGAAAGACGATAACCGTCAATTTCTATTCAATAGATAAAAAGCTCTATTTCGTCGATCTTCCCGGCTACGGCTATGCAAAGCGCTCGCCCTCCGAGCGCGCGCGGCTGTCGAGAATAGGCGACGGCTACTACGGCGAGGGGCTGCCCTGCCTTACCGTTCAGCTGATAGACAGCCGCATAGGCCCAACAAAGGACGATATGATCATGCTCGAGTTTCTCAGCGATACAGCGTCGCCCTGCTGCATTGCGGCGACCAAGTGCGATAAGCTCGGAACAAAGGCGCTCGCGGAGTCGATAGCGAGCCTCGAGCGCTTCGGCATTCCGGTCGTGGCGTTTTCCTCACTCAAGGGGACCGGCAGGGACGAGCTCTGGAATCATATACTTACCGCCGTATCACAGTAACGGAGAGAAAAATGTTTAGTAAAGAACAGCTTCTTATATATCTGTTTCGCGTGCCGTGCATACTGTTCGCAATATCCTTTCACGAGAGCGCGCATGCGCTTGTTTCCTCGTGGCTCGGCGATACCACCGCGCGCGATGCGGGCAGGGTGTCGCTCAATCCGCTGCGGCATCTTAATCCCGTCGGAATGCTGATGATGCTGTTTTTCGGCATCGGCTGGGCAAGCCCTGTCATGATCAATCCGAGCCGCTTCAAGCATCCCAAGGCGGGAATGGCGGTATCGGCTCTCGCCGGACCGGTGTCTAATCTGCTGCTCGGCTTTTTCGGCTCGGAGCTGTATGCGCTCTCGTATATGCTTTGTCCGGCAGGCACCGTCCGCACGGCGCTGCTGATGTTTCTGTCGGTATTTATCTCGCTCAATGTCTCGCTCGCGGTGTTTAATATGATTCCCGTGCCGCCGCTCGACGGCTCGCGCGTGCTTTTGTTCTTCTTGCCCGAGCGCATCTATTTTAAGATAATGCAGTATGAGCGGTATATCATGGTCATATTTATCGCGCTTATCGTGTCCGATGTTATCAATCTGCCGATAAGCTACGTAAGCAATGCGGTCATAGATCTGTTTTTGAAGTTTGCTTTTCTGCCGTTCGGCGGCTGAGCGTGCGGCTTGAAAAACGGTGCGCTGCGAGGTGCCGAAGGATCGGATTTTTTAATACGAGATTATTTTCAAAGTTTCTTTCAGAGAAGGGAGAGGATGTGCATGGAGGAGATAAGCTACCATCTGCCGAGCTTTGACGGACCGCTCGATCTGCTGCTCGCGCTTATTGCAAAGAATAAAATAGACATCACCGATATCCCCATTGCGCTTATCTTCGACCAGTACATGGAGTATATCTCCGCCGCTCAGGCGCTCGATATGGAGCTTGCCGGCGAGTTTATCATTATGGCGTCGCGTCTTATGCTGATAAAGAGCCGCATGCTGCTGCCGCGCGAGGAGAAGGAAGAGGAGGACCCGCGCGCCGCGCTCGCTGCCGCGCTGCTCGAGTATTCGCGCATAAAGGGCGTGAGCGAGATGCTCGGCTCATACTACGAGGCGCACGGCGGCAGGATCGCAAAGGACCCCGAAACGCTCCCCGAGGATAAAAGCTACGTCGCCGACGACAGTATCGCGCGGCTCGAGCGGGCTTTTCGCTCGGTGCTGACCGGACGCTTCCGCTCGGAAAAGACCCCCGCGGCAAAGCCGGAGGCAATGCTCGGAACGCTGCTGCGGCGCGGCGGGAAGAAGATACCCGTTTCGGTGCGCATCTACGGTATAATGCGCCGTCTGTATCGGCGCGGCGACTGCTCATTCCGCGAGTTGCTGCTTGCGGGCGAGGACAAGGCGGAGATGATAACCACATTCGTTGCCGTGCTCGAGCTTATCCGCTCGCAGCGCGTGCGCATATCGGACGAGTCCGAGGAGGATCTGACGCTGCATCTCAGCGAGCAGACAGCATAACGGCTGTCGGGCGCATTTTCCCGGCAGAGCCGAAACATAACGGAGAGTGACAACATGGCTTATGATACAAGAGAAGAGATGCTGCGGGCGCTCGAGGCTATCCTCTTTGCGTCGGGCTATCCGGTAAAATTCGATGTGATCGCAGACGTGCTCGGCATCGACGGCGAAACTGCGCGCGAGCTCGCGCGTGAGCTGTCCGACAGCTGCGAGGGGAGAGGAACAGAGCTCTGCTTTGTCGGCGATGCGTGCCAGCTATGCTCGCGCGCCGAGTACGAGGAGGCGGTCCGTGCCGCGCTCGGGATACGCAGGGGCACCAAGCTCTCGCCGGCGCTGATGGAGGTGCTGTCTATCGTGGCGTACCGCCAGCCGGTGACAAAGGCTTATATCGAGCAGGTGCGCGGAGTCGACTGCTCGTATTCGATAACCGCGCTGCTTGACCGCTCTATGATAGAAAATGTAGGTCATCTTGATCTGCCCGGCAGACCCGCGCTGTACGGAACAACGTCGGATTTTCTGCGCGTGTTCGGTATCTCGAGCCTCGACGAGCTGCCGCCGATAGAGCTGTTCGATGCCGTCGGCGGGCAAAATGTCGGAGCCGTCGGCGGGTCGCAGACGGCTGAGGAGGCTTCGGCGGAGACCGGCGACGCCGACGGCAGCACGGATAATGCGGCTGTCTCTGCGGAAAACGGCAATGAGGATAATAATATGGCTGATAAGGCTGCTTCGACAGAACCCGGCGATGCCGACAGCGGCACGAAGGACGAGGCTGCTCACGCGGAGCTTGACCCGGGTGACGGTGCTGCGGATGACGGTGCGGAGGATTGAGCGGATAGCGGAGCTGCGCCGGCTCGAGCGGCGGTCTGCCGAACGGAATTTTTCGACCGATCCATGACCGATTGAGATACCGAACGACTGAGAGGGGGGAGCGGTATTAAGGCTCTTATAATAATTGCTTCCGTTATACTGTTTTTTGTTCTTCTGCTCTCCGTTCGTGTCGGGGTGCGGATAAGATACGGCGAGGAGAGCGGCTTTATGCTGCGCCTGACCGTGCTCAGCATCGGAATAAAGACACTTATCCCCGAAAAGAAGAAAAAACAAAAGCTCCGCCTCTCCGACTATACTCCCCGCGCGATAGCCGAGCGGGAGGCTCGGAAGAGGCAGGCGGCACAGCAGACCGATACCCGCCGAGCAAAAAAGAAAAAGACGGAGGGCGGGCACAAGGTCGGTGCGGAGGAGAAGAAAAAGAAGACCTTCTCGGACAAGCTCGCGCTCGTTCACGGTGTGACGCGTATGGCATCCGCGCTGATCGCGCGATTCTTCGGATATCTGCATACGGATATTCGGCGGCTGTGCATCTCGGTCGGCACCGGCGATGCGGCAAAGACCGCACTCTCCTATGCGGCTGTAACGAATGCTTGCGATGCGCTGCTCGCGCTGCTTGACGAGAATTCTACCCTGCGCTTTCATCGCGGCAGTGAGGTAGGTGTGTATGCCGATTGGCTCGGCGAGAAGAGCGCGGCTGAGATTGACATATCACTCAGTCTGAGCATCCGTCAGGTACTGTCGGTCGCTCTGCACGGGCTGGTTTCGTTCTTTAAGATAAAATCGGGCGAGGTCGGACAATGAGACCTTTGCCGGCAACTGTGCGATAATTCGGTAAAGCACGGTGCGGACACGATAAGTGTCGGCGCCGAATATACCGAATGTCAAGGGTAATGATTTGACAGTAAGAAGCACGGTGCGTCGAAATAAAAATACTAAAAAGCCCCGAAATATATACGATGTTCCGATACACAATAATGAAAGGAATGGAAAATATGAACTCAGATGCTGCAAACAACCTCAGAGGCAGTCTCGACAGTGCTCTCGAGAGTATAAAGGAGCTTGCGGGTACGGGCACGGTCATCGGCGATCCGATAACCACGCCGTCCGGCACGGTCATAATCCCGGTGTCCAAGGTTTCGATGGGTATTGCGACCGGCGGTCTCGATTACGGTAAAAAGAGCGCCGAAAAGGCTCCCGACGGGCAGAAGCGCCCGGCGGGCAAGAGCTTCGGCGGCGGTGGCGGGACCGGCATTTCGGTAACTCCGGTCGCATTTCTCGTTGTAGGACCCGAGGGTGGGGTCGAGATGCTGAGCGTGGGCGCGGATGTTCCGCCGGCAGGTCCGGTCGAGTCGCTTGCCTCGCTTATCGAAAAATCCCCCGATATTCTCTCGCGTCTGCGCGGCGTTTTCAAGAGCTTTAAGGGCGATAAGTCGGAAGAGAGCGGCGCGGTCGCGGGACAGCCCGATGAGGACTCGAAAACAGCTGACGGAGATAAGGGTCAGGAGTAAAGGTGCAAGGTGCGCCGCGGTATGCGTGTAATCACCTGCGATACCGCGACGCCTTTTCCGCATATGTTATATTTTTCTCTCATTCTTCATATATCTGTACCGGATAAGCGGTGCGGCTGTTACGGTCGCGCCCTATAAACGGTGCTGCGCAGTCTGCGCGCCGAGACGGCGAGCCTGCGGTACCGAATAACGGTGTAGGGGGTGTCCCCGTTTTGAGGAATTTCGGGAAAAGGAAAAGCTGTGCCGTGCGAAAGAGCTCGAGCGGTGCGTGCGCCGGCAGATTTTTTACTCTGCTGCTCGCGCTCTGCGTGCTCGGAGCGGCGGTGCTTACATATGCGCTCGTATCGCTTTGCGCGGCGCTCATGGTCGGCGCTGCCGGATCGGTCTCCGAGGCTTCTGCGCCCGGTGCGGTGATATCGGATTCGGTATCGGACGGGTATGTTGCCGCGATGGCGAGCATAGGCAGCCCACCGAGAATAGGCGAGGCAGTGTTTGTGTCCGGCAGCCCGGACGACGCGGATGAAACAGCTTTCGGTAACGCCTCGGACAACGCCGCAAGCGGCGAGGAACGCTCTGATAATAAGAACGGCTCCGGGGATAACGACCGCTCCGGAGAAAAGGCAGAGCCTGACGGAAGGGCAGCCTCGGACGGTAAGGACGCATCGGGGAAAAGTGTCGGTGCAGAGCGCTCCGGCGGCTATGTCCCGGTCAGCCGCGCCGAGACGGCAGAGTATTTTCCGGCGGTCTCGGTAGGCGCTCACAGCGCCGCGCTGATGTGTGCCGAATCGGGAGAGCTTCTGTATGAGCTGTCGCCGGATGAGCTGCGTCCGATGGCGAGCACGACAAAGATAATGACAGCACTCGTCGCAATCGAAAACGCCTCGCTCGATACCGTCGCTACCGTGTCTCCGGATGCGGTAGGGATAATCGGTTCATCGGTATATCTGAGAGAGGGCGAACAGATAAAGCTCGAGTCGCTTCTGTATGCGCTGCTGCTCGAGAGTGCAAACGACGCTGCAACGCAGATAGCGATAACCGTCGGCGGCGACGAGGCGGGCTTTGTTGCAATGATGAACGAAAAAGCGAAGCAGCTCGGACTCTCGCATACGCATTTTTCAAACCCGCACGGACTCGACAGCGACGGGCATTACACCACCGCCCGCGAGCTTGCCGCGATAGCTGCTGCGGCGCTCGAAAACGAGACCTTTGCGGAGATTGCGGGTACATATAAGAAAGTTATCAGCACGGAGGACGGCAGCATCAGCCGACTTCTCGTCAATCACAACCGTATGCTGCGTTCATATGACGGCGCTATCGGGGTAAAGACCGGATATACCTCTGGTGCGGGCAGATGTCTTGTCAGTGCGGCGCGGCGCGACGGGGTAACTCTCATTGCCGTTACGCTCGACGATCACCGCGATTGGGCGGATCACACCGCTATGCTTGACGCCGGCTTTGCCGCATATTCGGAGCGCATACTGTGCGGCGCGGGCGAGCTGACCTATACTCTGCCGCTCGAGGGTGCCGAGGAGAACAGTCTTACCGTCTCAAACGGCGATTCGGCTGCGGTCGTGCTGCCGCGCGGCGCGGAGCTGAGACAGGTGGTAGAGCTGCCGAGGTTTGTTTTTGCACCGGTGCGGTCGGGACAGACGCTCGGCGCGGTGCACTATTATGTAGGAGAGCGCGAGGTGGCGTCGGTGCCTCTGTTCGCGCAGCAGTCGGCGGAGGAAAAGCAGAGCGGTATATCGGGCTTTTTTGTCTCGCTCGGCTCCCGTATATCAGCCCTGCTCGGGTGCGATGAATGACTGCTCATCGCTGTTTATAAGGGATATTATCCGAAAAGCATATAAAGCATAATATAATTGGATATAAAAAATCTGAGAGGAAGCATTTTGGAAGAGAAAAACGAAGCACAGTGCGAGCGTGTTCGCCTGCAAAAGTATATTTCAGCCTGCGGAGTGATGAGCCGCCGCGCGGCGGAGCAGAGAATCACAGAGGGCAGAGTCAGCGTAAACGGTGAGACGGCAAGTCTCGGCTGCAATATCATGCCGGGGCGCGACGTTGTCGAGATAGACGGCGTAAGGATCAAGCCGATCGAGAAATATCTTACCGTCATGCTGAACAAGCCGCGCGGATATGTCACAACGCTCTCGGATGAGCTGGGCAGAAAAACCGTCGCGGAGCTTGTAGAGAGCTATGGCGTACGGTTGAATCCGGTCGGCAGACTCGACCGCGACTCGGAGGGACTTCTGCTCATGACAAACGACGGTGAGCTGCTCAACCATCTGACCCATCCGCGCTACAGCCTGCCGAAGCTCTACCGCGTCACCGTCGGCAGCGCCGCAACACCGGAGCAGATAGCGCGGCTGCGCGCACCGATGACCATCGACGGCTATCGGCTTCAGCGCGTGGGATTGAAGATAGTGCGCGCCGAGGAGAGCAGAACGGTTTTTGAAATGACGCTGCATGAGGGGCGCAACCGTCAGATACGCAGAATGTGCGAGACGGTCGGGCTCGAGGTTGTGCGTCTGCGCCGCGTCGCGATAGGAAAGCTGCGTATCGGTTCGCTCCGTCCGGGAGAGTCTAAGCCTCTTACCGACGAGCAGCTCGCGTACCTCTGCGAGCACACCGGAATGACCGCCGAGGGCTGAAACGGCGGGATTCGGCGCGAATCGTGCAGCTTAAATGCAAAAAAGTGCGTAAAAAGAGGGAATTATTACTACTAATTTTCGATTTTCTCTTTACAGAACGGAAAAAATATATTATAATAGTGAATGGCAATGCGGCAGGAGCCGCAATAGGCCCGTCCCGCGTATATTCGGCTCGCGGCAAATTTCAGTCAGGATCTAAAAAAAGAAAGGAATTATAATTATGAACAAGACACAGCTCGTAGAAGCAGTTGCAGCAGAGGCTAATCTCTCCAAGAAGGACGCTGAGGCAGCAGTTAAGGCTACCTTCGCAGCAATCGAGGGAGCACTCGTTAAGGGCGACAAGGTCCAGCTCATCGGCTTCGGTACCTTTGAGACCCGCGTTCGCGGCGAGAGAACCGGTAAGAATCCCCGCACCGGCGAGACCGTAAAGATTGCTGCTTGCAAGGCTCCCGCCTTCAAGGCAGGTAAGGCTCTTAAGGATATCGTCAACAAGTAATCGTATCCGCAAAAGGACGCACACGGGCTTTTCGGCTCGTGTGCGTTTTTTACTCGGTTTCCAAAAATAATTGAATACTTTTGACATAAAAAACGTGTAAAACAGCACGATTATTATTGACATGACGATTAAGTGATGTTATAATGTTCATAGGTGGTTGTTTGATTGCTGCTCAAACAAACAATATCTGCGAAAAGCAAATGCCGTCTGCGTTGGACGGTTCGGCTTTAACAAACCAAGCAGTTTTATAGGAGGAAATTATGAACAAGAGAATGCAAAAGCTACTCTCTGTCTTCACGGCGGGACTGTTCGTGCTTCAGAGTGCTTCGCTCGTTGCAACGGGAGTTTTCGCTGAGGATGCGGGAACAGCAGAGGTTGTCAAGCATACGCCCACTCTCGATGCTAAGCTTGACGATCAGTACAAGAAGTCTTATAAGACCGAGCTTGATACCTCGGTGCTCAGACTTCGCAAAACCGGTAACGCGGCATCAAGTGCGATTATCAACAAGTATGCAGAGTTTAAGGGCGATATGGCGGCTACCGCATACTATCTTTGGGACGACGGTTATATCTATGTCTACGCAGATGTGACCGATTCTACCGTACCTACGGCAGAGGTCCAGGAGCCTATGTACCAGGATATTATTACGTTTGCCGTATGGAACGGCAATGCGGAGAATTATAATACCACCTCCGCAGAGGTCGTTATAAACGGCGAAAAAAACTATGCTTTTGCCAATACAAAGGGCGACACTGCCGTTGCCTCCAATTTCAGCAAGGCATACGGAACCGCAACCGAGAGTACAGAGTATGTAACTAAGGTAAAGAATGACGGTTCCGGCTACATTGTCGAGGCACGCATCAAGGTTGACGGTCTTGCCGCAGACAGCACCGTTAATCTCGCGCTCGGCGGCAATGATAAGGTGGCAACTTATGAGATGTGCTCGTTCGGTTTTATCTATGATAAGGACGACAGCACCTCCGCTGCATACAAAACCGTAAAGCTCGCAGGACCCAGGAGACTTCCCGGTGAGTTTGTAATTAAGGCTACCGCCGCAATCGACGGTCAGATGGATGAGGCATATAATAAGACCTATTTCGTGACAGGTGACCATACAGAGGTCAACTTCCTTTGGGATGACGGCTATTATTATATGTATGCCGTAATCGATGACAGTACCGCTGCAAACGGAGATATACTTTATCTCTCTCTCCAAAACAAGGATAAGAACGACCCCTTCTGGAAGGAGGCGTGTGCCCTTGAGTTCGATCTGAATAACGGCACCGCAAAGCATACCATTGAGTTTGGCGATGCATATAAGGGCGTCGGCTATAACTTTGCGCTGAGCAAGGCAACTGAGCCCACTCCCGCAACCGAGTATTCGATAACAAGAACGGAGTCCGGATATATTGTAGAGGCAAGAATCGCCAACAAAGCAATGGCGACAGGCAAGGAGATCGACTTCGGCTATGGCGTCAAGAATGACGGCGCATGGTATGACGGACTCGGCAACAACGACACAGCAACATGGCAGGAGCTCTATAACAACAAAAAGGGCACCATTATTACATGCGGCGCCGGAATCCAGAGCGATGACAATCCCACCGAGGGTAACATCGTAAAGAAGGGAACTCCCGAGCTTGACGGCAGACTTGACGGAATCTATAAGGATTCTTACAAGATAGATACCATTGAGCTTATCAAGGAGCATAACCTTAAGACCGGTTGGGTCAATGATGTTCCTCAGCTGGTAAAGGATTACTATCAGGCAGGACTGATAGCAGAGAATTCCGACAAATCTCAGTTCCTGCTTGCAGACGGAAAACTTGATTCCGACTTTTTGGTTCACGCAGAGATCTACTTCCTGTGGGATGATGATGCGCTTTATATTTTCACCAAGGTCTATGATAATGAGATCCTTGATGTTTGTGCAGAGACCGGCTGTACCCCCGATGACCTTGTCACTGCAGTCGGCGCAAGTGACCTGCTTCTCTGCAACGAGTCGTTGATCCATGATGTGATCCCCCTGCAGAACCAAGAGCTTGCAATGCGTCTCGGCGCAAATCCTGCCGGCACCTACGGCGATCAGAAGGCTTGCGCCGGATATGATAATCGCGACCAGTGTGAGTATCTGGAGGGTGTTTCGGAGATAAGCGACTGGGTACACGTCTCTGAAATCTCCAAGAGAAATAATCTCTCTAATTTTGCCTCCGAATATCATATCCAGGATGGCTATTATACCGTTGAGCTCAGAATTCCGATCACCGAGCGTGACTACGCCGGCACTACAATCAAGAACCAGTTCCTTCATACCGGTGAAAAGTTTGATTACGGTCTGTTTTTGTATGACGCACGTACCAAGGCATTCAGCTCGTCCTTCAGCGGCGCAAGTGCACAGCACTTTATGCAGCTCCAGATGGACAAAAACATAACCATGGTCCTTTCCGGTGAAGAGGCAAAACTTCCGAATTGCGAGCACGAGTGGAATACCGAGTTTACCATTGAAAAGGCAGCAACCTGCACCGAGCCAGGCGAGCGCAGCATTCACTGCTCGATCTGCGATGAGGTCAAGCCCGGTTCTGTTGAAGTTATTGAACCTCTCGGACACAATTATGTAGACGGCATATGCACAAGATGCCATAAGGTACAGCCCGTAACCGCTAAGAAGTATACTCCTTCTCTCGACGGTGTTCTTGATGAAGCGTATCTTGATTCCGGCTCGATCAAGGCATCCGAGCTTGCAAAGAACGGCAAGCTGTCGCTCGGTTGGTGCAATTCTGAAAATACGATTGGCAAGCTCGTTGATGCCGGAATACTTTCGGATGCAAATTCTTCGGCACTGCTCCCGGGCGGGGACTACACTTCTTCTGCATTTGCCGATGCTGAGGTGTACTTCCTTTGGGATGATGATGCTCTGTATATCTACTCTAAGGTATATGATGATGATATACTTGATATCGCTGACGCATTTGATAACAAAGCCGATATATACAAAATTGGTAATGATAGACCTTGGATCAATGATATTGTAACTCATAACATCAATCCTCTTGGCAATATCTATGCTTCTATCAGCGCCTCCGGCGATGCGTACGGACACTATGCATGGGATGATGCAAACGGCGGTTGGTCCGGACTTTGCTACTTCCCCGGCTCAAGTGAAGAAATCCGTAAAGCTTCTGCAGAGAATGTGAAGACTACTGTAAATCTTGACGAGAATTGGTACGGCGTTGAGCTGAGAATACCGATTACCGATAAGGACTTCGGCGGAACACCTCTTAAGGATGCACTTCTTAAGGACGGCGGATATATCGATTATAAGTATCAGCTCACCGACGGTGTTAAGAAGCCGTTCGGATCCTCTTTCAAAGGCTACCAGTGCGAGTTGTGGATGATTTATGTTTCCGAGGTACTGAGAGTAGATCTCTCCGGTGAGGCTCCTCACACCGAGCACGTTTGGGCTGAGGACTATACCGTTGATGTTGCTCCTACCTGCACCGAGGCAGGAAGCAAGAGCATTCACTGCACACATCCCGGATGCCAGGTGATCAAGCCTGATTCTTCAGTTGAAATCGAGGCACTCGGTCACGATTGGTCCGAGGAATACACCGTTGATACTCCCGCAACCTGCACCACTGTCGGCAGCGAGAGCATCCACTGCAAGAGATGTGACGCACAGAAGCCCGATTCCGCACGCGAGATCCCGCTTGCCAAGCACACCTATAAGGACGGTAAGTGTGAGGTCTGCGGCCATGTAAACGGAGACGTAAACGGTGACGGTCAGCTTGATACCGCAGACCTTGTACGTCTGATGAAGTATATCGCAGCAGACGGTAAGGATATCGAGGCTAAATTCCCCGATGTCAACGAGGATGGCGAAGTAACCACCGCCGACCTTGTACGTATGATGAAGATGATTGCTGCGGGCTGAGCCTGAACGCATATCTGATTTATATCTAATATATCCGATCCCTATCGAATTTCGGTAGGGGTCGGATCTTTTTATTAATATGCGGATCTCTGTGTCAAAGACGCTTTTGGCATTGCAGACTGAGCCGCAGTTTAGACTGCGCTGCGGCTTAGATCGTGATGCGGCTTAGATCGTGCCGCGGCTGCCGTCGATATATTATGAAACACTCTGCCTCTCGCTGCCGCCGAAGAGGTGATATTACAGAGGCGGCAAATGTATCGGACAGGGTGCGGAAATGTGAGAAAACGGCTGCGGAACAATATTTCATTTGCCCCTTGCAAATGATTGGAAGTGATGTTATAATAATGCGTACTGAAAAAAGCCGCTCCGGCGGTTGAAAGGATATCGGCATTAATGAATATTATCGTTATGGGATGCGGAAAGATCGGAACGACTATCCTCGAGGCGCTTGTCGCCGAGGGTCATGATGTCGTCGCCGTGGATTCCGACCCTGAGGTCATAAAGGCGGTGACGAGCACGAGTGACGTTATCGGCGTGTGCGGAAACGGCGTTGACTGCCTAACGCTTGATGAAGCGGGAATACAGAAGGCGGATATTTTTGTCGCCGTGACCGGCTCGGACGAGATAAACATGCTCGGCTGCTTCATTGCCGGCAGGCTCGGCGAGATGAAAACGATAGCACGTATCCGCAATCCCGAATACAACGACAAGAGTCTCGGCTTTCTGCGTCAGCAGCTCGGGCTATCGATGGCGATAAACCCGGAAAAGCTCGCCGCAAGAGAGCTTTTCGATATTCTAAAGCTCCCGTCGGTCGTAAAGATCGAGGCGTTTGCCGGCCGCAGCTTTGAGATGATAGAGCTGATATTGCATGAGAACTCGGCGCTGTGCGGCATGTCTCTGAGTGAGCTGAGAAATCATTACAGCGAGAGTTTTCTCGTCTGCGTCGTTCAGCGTGACGGAAAGGTCTATATTCCCGACGGTAACTTTGTCCTCTGTGAGGGCGATAAGATCGGTCTTACCGCGTCGCCCGCCGAGATACAGAATCTGCTGCGTGATATGGGTATACTGCGCAAGAAGTCGCAGCACGTTATGATACTCGGAGCGAGCCGAACTGCTTACTATCTTGCTCGTATGCTGATAGGCATCGGCGTTTCGGTCAAGATAATAGATAAGGATAAGACCCGCTGCGAGGAGATGTGTACAAAGCTGCCGAAGGCGCAGGTCATTTGCGGCGACGGCGCGGAGCAGGAGCTGCTGCTCGAGGAGGGCATACGCTCGATGGATGCCTTTGTCTCGCTGACCGGAATCGATGAGGAGAATATTCTGTTTTCGTTCTTTGCTTCATCGCAGAATGTACCGACCGTTATATCCAAGGTCAACCGCACGGAATTTGCACAGCTCGCTGCAAAGCTCGGGCTCGACTGCATAGTATCGCCGAAAAAGGCGATGTCGAATGTGCTTGTTCGCTATGCCCGCGCGCTCGAGAATACGAGCGGCAGCAATGTTGAAACCTTGTACAAGCTCATGGACAGCAGCGCCGAGGCTGCGGAATTTATCGCGCACGAGGGCGCGCGCGGTATCGGTATTGCGCTGCGCGACCTGCGGCTGCGCCGCGGTGTGCTTGTTGCGGGTATTATCCGCGACCGCAAGCCGATGATACCTACCGGAGACGATATGATACTCGACGGCGACCGCGTGGTCGTTATTGCATCGGGAATGTGTCTGCGTGATCTGTCGGACATTTTCGAAAAATAAGCAAAAAGGAAGAAAACCGTGAACAGAAGAATGGTGTACCGCACCGTCGGTCAGATAATCGAGCTTGAGGCTGCCATGCTGCTAATACCGATGCTTGTGGCACTGATATACGGAGAGATGAATATCGTTCCCTCCTTTCTGATACCGGCGGTGTGCGCAGGAGTGCTCGGTTTTATTTTCGCCCACACCTTCCCGCCGCGCGACCGTATTCTATATGCGCGGGACGGCTTTATGATAGTTGCGCTTGCGTGGCTCGTGCTGTCGGGCATCGGCGCGCTTCCGTTTGTCATTTCGAGGGAAATACCGTCGTATATCGACGCTTTTTTTGAGACGGCGAGCGGTTTTACCACCACCGGTGCAACCATTATCCGCGATGTTGAGGCGCTCAGCCACGGCACTCTGTTTTGGCGCAGCTTTACCCACTGGGTCGGCGGAATGGGTGTTATCGTTCTTATGATGGCGATAATCCCGCAGGAATCCGGAACCTCGATGTACATAATGAAGGCAGAAATGCCGGGCCCCATCGTCGGAAAGCTCGTTCCGCGTATCCGTCAGACCGCCAAGGTACTGTATCTGATATACCTCGGACTTACCGCGCTGCAGGTGTTTCTGCTCTGTGCGGGCGGAATGCCGATCTTTGACAGCCTCGTGCATACCTTCGGAACGGCAGGCACCGGCGGCTTCGGAATAAAGGCGGACTGCCTTGCCTCATATACCCCGTATCAGCAGTGGATCACCGCGATATTTATGCTGATTTTCGGAGTCAATTTCAATCTGTATTACCTTATTCTCATTCGCCGCGCTCGCTCGGCATTCAAGAGCGAGGAGCTGTGGGCGTATATCGGAATAGTGCTTGTCGCGAGCGGCATAATCTGCTATAATATCCGCTCTATCTATCCCGCCGTATCGGATGCCGCGCGCCAGAGCGTCTTTCAGGTCGCTTCGATAATAACCACGACCGGCTATTCTACCGCAAACTTTGATACATGGCCGCAGCTTTCGCGCCATATCCTGCTGATATTGATGTTTATAGGCGGCTGCGCGGGCTCGACTGCCGGAGGGCTTAAGGTCAGCCGCGTTGTAATGATGATCAAAAACATCAAGATAAATCTGAAAAAGCTCATCCATCCCCGCGCCGTCGGCACGGTCCGTTTTGAGGGCAAGGCGGTGGAGAGCGAGACGCTGCAGGGGCTCGGTGTGTATTTCGGTCTGTATTCGGTGCTGCTTATCCTGACACTGTTCATACTTGCCTTTGACCCGATCGCATATAATATCGAGACGAATTTTTCGGCGGCTGTTTCCTGCTTTAATAATGTCGGACCCGGGCTCGGCGGTGTCGGGCCGGCTCTCAGCTATGCCGATTATTCGCCGCTGTCTAAGCTCGTGCTGTCTTTTTCGATGCTGCTCGGCAGACTGGAGATATATCCGCTCATATTGATAATGTTCCCGTCGACATGGAGACGCGGACAGTAAGAGAATGCGCCTTGCGCAATGCGATATTATACATATAAAGCTCCGCGCTGCGGCTTCACGCAGCGAGGAGCTTTTTTTCGGTTATTCGAAAGACTGAATGCCGATATTATATTCATTATCAGCGTGACCCGGCATTACCTTGTTTGTTCGGTTTCGTCTTGCCGCTCAATGCGCAAGTGTAATTTTTCGGGCTTACAAAGCAAGGCTGCTGTCGACGGCGGCAAAGCAAAATATCATATCTGACCGCGCAGCGGTCAGATATGGGAGGTCTTTACGCGCTGATTTTACGACTGTATTATCACCCTGTTTTTCTATATGTTTTTTCGCTTTTTGTTAATCTCAGCACCCGTATGTACGGTCTATTGTGCCATATTCTTTACTTTTTATGCCGTACGACCGCCGACACGAGAAAAAATTATCCGTGATTACCAAGGCACGGTGCACTTATTAATACTTTCTTTATAATTTTGTGCTACAATACGACCGATTGTAAATATGCGAGGCGAGGAGCGCGAGACCCGATTCCGCTGCTCCCCGGAAAGGAATCCTGATATGATTAAGGTTGAAAACCTGGTCAAGCATTACGGAAACAAGCGGGCGCTGGACGGCGTTAGCTTTGAGATAGGAGACGGCGAGATAGTAGGTCTGCTCGGACCGAACGGCGCGGGAAAATCGACGGTCATGAATATAATGACCGGATACCTCTCCGCAACCGACGGTACGGTAAACATCTGCGGTTATGATATTCTCGAAAACGCCTTTGAGGCGAAAAGGCTAATAGGATATCTGCCCGAGGTTCCGCCGCTCTACCCCGATATGACGGTGCTCGAGTATCTCGGGTTTGTCTACGAGCTGCGCGGCTGCACCTATAACCGAAAGAAGCACCTTGCCGAGATATGCGAGGTCGTTAAGATCTCGGATGTCCGCAACCGTCTGATATCGAGCCTCTCCAAGGGTTATAGGCAGCGCGTCGGCATTGCTTCGGCACTTGTCGGAAACCCTAAGATCATCATACTCGACGAGCCGACGGTGGGACTTGACCCGCGTCAGATAATCGAGATCAGAAATCTGATACGTACCCTCGGACGCAACCATTCCGTGCTGCTCTCCACCCATCTGCTCGGTGAGGCGCAGGCGGTGTGCGACCGCGTTATTATTATGAATAAGGGTAAGGTGCTCGCGGATGAGCGTACTGCGGATATCTCCGATATCGGCGGAGGAAACCGCCGCACGAGCGTTATTATCTGCGGACCGCGCGACGGTGTTACCTCCGAGCTGCGGGCGCTGCCGGGAGTAAAGTCGGTCAGCGTTATGGCCGAGGGCGACGACAGCACTACCTATCTCGTCGAGAGCGAGGCGGCGATTGATATCCGCAAGCCTATGTTCTATATGCTCGCACAGAAGGGCTGGCCGCTTATCGGCTCCGAGGCTCTCGGAGCAAGCCTTGAGGATATATTCGTAAGCATGACCGGACAGCGCGAGAACGCGCGCGGCAGGACCGGCAAGAACGGAAGGAGAGACGGCAGATGAAGGCAATATACAAGCGCGAGCTGCGCTCATATTTTACCTCTCCGATAGGCTATGTTTTCGTAGCTGTTTATCTTGTGCTCAGCGGAGTGCTCTTTGCGTATACGACGCTGCTCAGCGCCATTTCGGGCGGCAGCGCAGACATAGGAACCTATTTTACCGTGCTGATATGCGGCTTTTCGTTTTTGCTGCCGCTGCTGACCATGCGTCTGTTCGCCGATGATAGGAGAATGAAAACCGAGCAGCTGCTGCTTACCGCGCCTGTCTCTATCGGCGGAATGGTGGGAGCTAAGTTCCTCGCCGCATATACCGTTTTTGCCGGAACATATGCGGTGTCGGCGCTCGATTTTCTGCTTCTCTATATCTACAACGACACGACCGGTGTCGTCACGGAGAAGAATACGGCAATGCTCGTCGGCTATTCGATAGCAGTTTTGCTGCTCGGAGCGGCGTTTATCGCTATCGGCGTTTTCGTATCCTCGCTTACCGAGCATCAGATAACCGCCGTTATTGCGACCATCGCCATCCTTGTGTTCTGCCTCTGCTGCGGAATGCTTAATTCCGTGATCTCGTTTGCACCGCTCCGTTCGGTGCTCTCATGGCTGTCGATATACAGCCGTTTTCAGAATTTTGCATACGGCGTGTTCGATTTTAATGCGATAATCTACTATCTGTCCATAACCTTCGTGTTCCTTTTCGTCACCGTTCGCGTGTACGAGAAGCGCCGTTGGGCATAAGGAGGTAAGGCAATGGCTGAGAATATAAAGACTCCGAGCGGAAAGAACCGCAGACTCCGCTACGGCGGCACGGCAGTGCTGCTGACGGCGGCGGTCATCGCGGTGGTCGTTATAATAAATGTTATCTTTTCCGCACTCGCGACAAACTTTAAATGGTATATCGACATGACCACCGAGGGTCTGTACTCCATCTCGGACAGTACACACGCGCTGCTCGATCCGCTTGCAGATCGCGACGATGTGCATATACGCATCATCTTTTGTACCGATGAGGACGAGCTCGAGAGCTCATATTACTCAAAGCTCGTGCATCAGAGTGCGCTGCTCTACGCCTCCGCCTTTGATTTTGTTTCGGTCGAGTACATCGACGTGAACGCGCATCCGGGCGAGATAAGTGCCTTCCGCACGACCTCAGGCTCCAAGATACGCACGAACAGCGTCATAATTACTAATGATACGAACGGCGACTATCGTGTCTTTACCACAGATAGCTTCTATACCCTCGACGAGTCGAATGAGCCCTACGCGCTCAACGCGGAGTACAAGATAACTACCGCCATACTCGGAATGACCGGCGATAACCCCATAGCATATTTTACGAAGAATCACGGCGAGACGACAGGTACCTCCGCGCTTTGGCGGCTGCTCGAGGATGCGGGCTACGAGGTCCGCGAAATAGATCTCCAGCTCGAGGATATCGACTACGAGCGTGCGCAGCTGCTGATAATCAACGGCCCGCAGTATGATTTTGCCGGCTACGGTGCGGATGTTGACGAGATAAAGAAGGTCGACGAGTTTCTCGACAGTATCGGCAGCATGATGGTGTTTATGGACTCGAGCGCCCGCTCGAAGAACGATTTCTTCGCCCTCGATGAGCTGCTCTCCGAGTGGGGAATATCGTTCGGAAATTCGGTCGTTTACGATAAGGTCAACAGCATCAATGTCAGCGGAACGGCGCTTGTCTCGGTATATGAGACCGAGGGCGACGGCGCAACGCTCACTAAGAGCATGCGTACACTCGACAACGTACCGAAGTCCATCGTTACTAACGCAATGCCGGTCATATCGACCTATGAGACCGACGAAAGGACCATAGATCAGGGCACGCGCACCATATCGAATGTCCTGCTCTCCTCGCCTGAGTCGTACACCTGTGCTTTCGGCAGCGATGAGGTGGAATCGACCGGCTCGCAGCCGCTCATGACCTTTACCACCGAGCTGCGATATATCGACAACGAGGCGCATCGAAACTTTGTTCTTGCCTGCGGCACGACCGAGTTCGTCTCGGAAAAGTACATCGGCAGAAGTACATACGGAAATGTTGAGCTGCTCTATTCGGCAATGAAAACCATGGGTAAGGTCACCGTTCCGAACGGCATTGAATTTAAGATATTCGATAACAATGAGCTCGATATAACGGCAGGCGAGGCGTATGCATGGACTGTCGTTCTCGCAACGCTGCTGCCAGTGACCGTTGCGGTCGTCGGTATCGTTGTCTACGTCAGGAGAAAGCGGTTATGACAGAGAAAAGAAAAAAGCTCGCCATCATACTGCTCGCGGTCGTCGCGGTGCTTGCCGTGCTCTATTTTGCGGTGCTCTCGCCGCTGCTGAGAACCGATGAGCCTGCCGATGAGACGCAGCTGCTCCCGGGCGAGCTGATGGATTCGAGCGGATATATAATGATGTTCGAGCGCATTGAGCAGTCGAATATCTCGAGCATTTCGGTGCATAACAGCTACGGCGACTGGGAGATGTACAAGGCGAGCGACGGAAACTTTTATATTCGCGATCATGAGAGCGTTCCGTACAATAAGGCGGCATTCTCCTCGCTTGTTGTCGCGGCGGGTTACTCCGCTACACTCGGCAGGGTTAGTGACAGCTGCACCGGCGATGCGCTCGAGGAGTACGGGCTTACCGGTGACTGCTCCTATTATGTGATAAAGTCGGTCGGCGGCGCGGAGTACAAGGTCTATATAGGCGATCTTATACCGACCGCAGGCGGCTATTACGCGCGGCTTGAGGGCAGGGATGCGGTGTATATTATCGCGTCGGATGCGCGCACCACGCTGCTTGCTCCGGTAAATGCGATGGCGCATTCGATGGTTACCTACCCGCTCTCCTCTACCAAATACTATGCCGTTAAGGATTTCTATATCATGCGCGGCGACGATATGAAGATATGGGTCGACTACACGGCGAATGAGGACGGCACCGGCGGCTACGATACAAAGGCTCCGCAGGGCTATAATGCAAGCTCTGACACACTCGGCACCATCCTCTCGAAGTTTACAGAGTTTGCCGGAAAGGGCGCTGTCGCGCTCGGCCCGGAGCTGAGCGATGTGCTCAAGGATGCAGACGAGAATACCCGCGAGCTTGTCGAAGGTGTTCGTCAGATCGGCAACTCGGTCACCGATGATATGGATGCGCTCGAATATCAGCGTGCCTGCATCAGCCAGCTGAAGCTGCTCATGCGTGCGCTGTTCGGCGATGAAGCTCTCGCAGAGTACGGACTTGACGGCGAGCTGACCGTCCTGCACTATAATTACAACGATATCGAGAGCTATGTTTTCTTCGGTCCTCTTCAGGAGGACGGATACCGCTATGCGTATTCCGCGCTTTGGAATATCATTGTGGCGTTCGAGCCGGATGATCTTGGCTTTCTCGATTATGATGTTCTCAGCTACGTTGACCACGCGCTGCTGAACACCGCCATTACCGATATATCCGAGCTGTCTATTCGCTCGGGCAAGATAAACGAGACCTTCCGTTTCTCGGTCGGCTCGGATGGAATGCTCGGCGTGACTGCGGACAGCATGGGCAGACCGTTCGACGAGAACGAGCTGTATAATTTCCGCAGCATGTACCGCTCTATGCTCCTGATAACGCTTCAGGATCATACCGATTCTCGCTCCACCGACGATCTGCTGCTCTCGTTTACGATAAAGCTCAATAGCGGCACCGAGACAGAGTACAGCTTTTACCGCTATTCCGCCCGCCGCTGCTATTACACGGTGAACGGAGAGGGCGAGTTCTATGTCCTTGCCGACAGTGTAGAAAAGGTCGTCTCCGATTGCGAAAAGGTGCTCTCGGGGCTTGATGTCGATTCTTGGGCTAAGAGCTGATGCAATGAAATACTAAAAACGGTCTGTTGATATCGGCAGACCGTTTTTGTTATTCATTTATATAAAATCATATACATTTAATATATTTTTATGCTTTGCCTTTGCATAATCGAATGCGAGCTTTGTGCCGCTTTTTCGAGACGCGTTATGTGAATTTGAATGCGGTTTATAGTTTTCGGAATAATAAAAAATACAATAGTCGCTATGGCAAATCATGGCTTGATTCCTTTTTATGTAGGCGGCTTTGCCGGATTTTTCAACACCATTGGGGATAATACAGTATTCAAATCCCTTTATAAGAAATTGCATGGTGTATTCGTTTGCGTCCGGATAGTCTTTTCTATATTTAATTCTGCATATTTGCGGATATGCTATCTTTAATTTGGTGACAATATTATAACAGAGGTCATTGAATACTGAATGATCGCCGAAAATAAAATTCTCTATACCTATGCTGATCAGGTGAGTAATAATAATATTCAATGCCTGTTCTAATGCATCTGTGGTCTCTACTTTTCTATGACCTATAAAACAACACGTCATATTTTCACTTCCATATATACACTTGCATCGTGGGTAATCACACAGGATGCTTTATAATATTATAATATTGCTTTAAATATTAGTCAATAGCTTTATATCAAAAACAGCATCGTCGGAAATAATATTCTATAATTATTGTATGCTGATGAGGTGCTGAATATGAGTAAAGATATTGAATTTAAAAACCGTGACCGATTTATACAGCTCGGAATTACTATTTCGACTTTGCGGAGATTGCACGGTATGTCGCAGGAGGAGCTTGCAGAAAGAGCTATGATGAGTCGCTCGCATCTGAGCGCGATAGAAGCTCCGAATATCGTCCGTCCTTTCTCGGTTGAAATACTTTTTAATATTTCGGATGCGCTCGGGGTCGAGCCGAGCGAGCTGCTCGGAATGTCGGTCGTTCCCGACAGCATTTTGAGCAAAAAGAAGAAAGATTGACCGTTTATCTGTCGACTGTATGTCGGCAGATCTTTTTTAGCTTTAAAAAGTCTTGACTTGGGCGCTGCTTTATATTATTATAATGTGGCTTAAACGCAGAATGCAAACGGCATTCCGAATAGTTTTATTTTAAAGGAACATCCCCATGAACCCGAACTACAAGAGAACCACCTATGCCTGCTTTATCGGATACATTGTTCAGGCGATAGTCAATAATTTCGTTCCGCTTCTTTTCGTGACCTTTCAGAACAGCTACGGAATCCCGCTGTCTCGGATAACGCTGCTCATCACGATAAATTTTCTTATCCAGCTGCTCATCGACATGCTGTCGGCGGGCTTTATAGATCGGATAGGGTATCGGGCATCGGTGATACTCGCTCATATCTGCTCTGCGGTCGGACTCGTCTCGCTGACGGTGCTGCCCGAGCTGCTGCCGAGCGCATATGCCGGGATCCTTATCTCGGTCATGATCTATGCCGTCGGCGGTGGGCTTATCGAGGTGCTTATCAGCCCGATAATCGAGGCGTGTCCGTCCGATAACAAGGAGAAGGCGATGAGCCTGCTCCACTCGTTCTACTGTTGGGGACATGTCGGAGTTGTTCTGCTCTCTACCGCGTTTTTTGCTGCGTTCGGAATCGAAAATTGGCGGTATCTCACGCTGCTGTGGGCGGGCATTCCCGTGCTGAATATTGTCCTTTTTTCGCGGGCGCCGATATGCTCGCTGACCGATGACAGAACGATCGGCTACGGCTTGCTCGCGCTGTTTCGTATGCCGATCTTTTGGCTGCTGATGCTGATGATGCTCTGCGCCGGTGCGAGCGAGCAGGCGGTCAGCCAATGGGCATCTACCTTTGCCGAAAAGGGGCTTGGCGTGTCTAAGACGGTAGGAGACCTTGCCGGACCTATGGCGTTTGCGCTGCTGATGGGGCTTTCGCGGCTTATCTACGGCCGGTGCGGCGAGCGGTTTCCGCTCGAGCGCTTTATGAAGCTCAGTACCGTGCTCTGCCTCGCAGCCTACCTTGTTATCGTTCTTATTCCGTCGCCGGTCGCCGGTCTGCTCGGCTGTGCAGTGTGCGGATTTTCGGTCGGGATTCTTTGGCCGGGCACGTACAGCAAGGCTGCCGTAACCATCCCGTACGGCGGGACCGCGCTGTTTGCTATGCTGGCATTTGCGGGAGATGTCGGCTGCGCCGGAGGTCCTACCCTCGCGGGCTTCGTCTCGGGTGCGTTCGGCGGCAATCTTCGAGTCGGTATACTCTCGGCGATAGTCTTTCCGGCGCTGATGCTTGTAGGATTGCTTGCGTTCGGACAGGTATGCAGACGAAATGCGCCGAATAAAAACAAATAAAAGATTCCCCCGGCTGCTGCATGGTGCTGCAGTGCTCGGGGGATTTTTCGTAAAGTATGATTTTTTAGATGAGAGGATGCTGCGGAAACTTTGCTTAAGAATTCCGACAGCATTCCGCAAATCAGATTATACTAAAGCCGTCATTAAGAAGCTTGTTTTCGCTTTTTCGGTCCGGACGATTTTATCCGACCGGCACTGCGATTTTTTTCGGAAAATACCCACCCTCGCTGAATGCGGAAGCTGATAAGAAACAGCATAATGTCAACAATAATCTTAGCTATCGCGACAACTATTCCGCCGCGCTGAGTAAACTGCGAAATAAGCGAGACAAGAAGTGCGGAGATAAGCATCTGCGGTATCGCGACCGTATAATATCGCACAAGCGTTTGCAGACGTGCCCTTCCGCAGGAGAACACAAGGTGCAAGTTGAGCGCAAAATTGCACAGCGAGGAAACTATGCGCGCAAGCACAGTGGCGAGCAGCACCTCAGTTTGTGTGCCGATGTACGGTATATTGCTCGCAAAAAACGGATATTTATCGCTGAGCGAGACAAACAGCGTAAACAACAGCATAAACAGAGTATAGTCTATCGCCGTCGCCGCCATCGAGCTGAACATGAATTTCAGAATAAGCGCATATATGCGAAGCGAGTCGATAAAAGGATTAAAGTGCGACTCGGAATTGTCGTCGATATACACCGTCTCTATAGGTATCTCCTCTATGGCAATGCCGAAACGCTTGCACTCGAGCAGCATATTGGTCTCGTACTCGTAGCGCTCTCCGCGCAGGCGGCGGAAAACCTCCATATTCGCACGCGAAACGGCGCGCAGTCCGGTCTGTGTGTCGGTCACGCGCAGATTGAAGAAAAGACGGAAAAGAAGCGCCGTCGTACGGTTACCGAACGCACTGCGTGCGGGCACATCGTCACGTGAAAAGTCGCGTACGCCTATAACGAGCGGCACCCTGCCGGCGTTCTCACCATGTGACTCCGCAGCATCATGCTCGCGGATGTGGCGAGCAAGCCTGCGTGCGCATGCTACGGCATCATGCGCCGTGTGCTGACCGTCACCGTCCACCGTTACCGCGCCGACTATATCGGGACAGCTTTCAAGGATGTAGGTAAACGCGGTCTTGAGCGCCGCGCCCTTACCTCGATTGACCTCGTGCGTGAGCAAGGTCGCGCCGGTCAGCTCCCTCGCCTCTGCAAAATACTTTTTTGTTTCCTCTGTGCTTCCGTCGTCGATGAGGATGATGCTGTCGAAGCCCGCAGCATGCATCTGCCGCACAGTCTCGGTCAGATGCTCACACGGATTGAGCGAGGGAATAATGACCGCTATCCCTCGCAGCTCCTCACTCGGCGAAGCGGAAATATCTGTATCGTTTTTCATACGAAAGATCCTATTATACCGCCGAACTGTGTCGGCATATTTTTTGTTTACGTCTCACGGCGGCAGCGAAGCTCATATCCATGCGGCAGCCGATGTTTTTACCGAATAATTATAACATATAACCGCGAAAAAGTAAATAGAGGATGGGCAATTTCCCCACCCTCCGTACTATTTTGACATGCGCCGCTCATTTGAAAAAAGCGAGCGAAAGCTCTTATCTGCTTTCTGTCTCGGTCAAACCGTCATGTATAGCCTTTCCGTTTCTCGCTGTCTCGATCGGTACACCCGTAAAGAAGCCCATCGGGTTTAAAGCATCGACTCGGAGCGCCCTCCCGGCATATCCCCCGCGTTTTCCGTGTCTGCCGTGTTCATCGCGTCCATTGCATCAACTGCATCCATCGCATCAACCGCATCAACCGCATCCGCCGCATTTCCCGACGAAACAGGAATGGTCTCGAGCGGTCTTATGATATCATACTCGCTCGCCGCGACCGTCCAAGCAACGGTATACGGACGCATGAGATTCCAGTATGCCATGCCGCGAAGCCCGAGCTCTGCGGCGAGAGCATAGCTTGCCTGCGCGCTTCTCGCATCACCGAACCACACCTCGTGCTCAATATCCGACGCTTTGTATCTGAAATACGGTGCCTGCGACACCCGGTCATACCGTATTGCGGCGCCGACCTCCCGTGCGAGAGCGCAAGCCTCCTCACAGCCGAGGCTCGGCGCGGCAGAGACCCCGCGCACATACGGCAGACTCCAGTCGTAGCCGTAGCACGGCACACCCATAAAAATTTTCTCCGCCGGCATCTCGGTGAGCGCGTATTCGACCACCACGCGCACCTTATCGAGCGGCGCAACAGCCATGGGCGGACCGTATCTGTACCCCCACTCGTATGTCATGAGCGTCGAATAGTTTGCCGCCGCACCGAGCTCCGAGTAATTATGTGCCTCGTAGAGCAGTCCCGGCTGCTCGGCATAGCTCTTCGGTGCGAGCGCTATCCACACGCGTATACCGCGCGCGTTCGCCGCCTCGGTCAGTGCCGAAACAAATGCGGCAAAGGCATCGGTGTCGGTGGCAAATACATACTCAAAGTCGACATCTATCCCGTAGTACCCAAGCTCTTCCGCGCGTGCGATAAGGCGCGATATCAGCGTCCCGGTCGCCTCGGGGCTTGTAAACAGCGCATTCGACAGCTGATTTGAAAAGCTGCCCTCGCTTGTCAGCGTCGATATCATCATTATCGGCGCGGTGCCGTACTCACGGCAGAGCCCGAGCAGCCGCTCCTCATTCTGCGGCTCGAGCAGCTCCCCCTCGGGCGTAAAGCCATATGTAAAAACAGTGAGATAGCTCATGTACGGCAGAACGCTGCGCAGAAGCGCCTCGTCGACATTGGTATATGTATATCCGTTCGTCTCGAGCTGTCCGCGCCGCTCGCCCTGCACCGACAAAACTATCACCTGACCCGGGTATATCTCCGTTCTGCCGCCGAGCGCGGGATTGAGGCGGTAGATCGCAGGGAGCGTCATACCGTTTGCGCTCGCAATGCCGTACAGCGTCTCTCCATCGCCCACCGTTACAGTACGCTCCGGGCGAATTATCACCACCGCCTGACCGAGTGCCGGCTCGCCCGATGCCGCGCCGTTTACCGAGCGCAGATAGCCCTCGTCAACGCCGACCCTATCCGCTATCGCTGCATAGCTGTCCCCTTCGGATGTAATGTATATCTCCATAGTGCGTCCTCGCTTTCATGGTTTTCGCATTATTTATATGCCGCCGCGTTGCCTAATATTGCGATGTCGGGCAGAGGAATATGCGGACACTCAAAGTTTACATATCATTCACACTTATTTAGCCGTGCAGGTTTGTAAAAAACGTCGGCTCGTGCTACAATTGCAGCAGGAAGCTATTCGGGAGGAAGATATTTGAATACCGATAATAATAAAAACACAGCCGCCGCGCAGGAGCGCGCAGCTCCGCCGGGCATGCCGAACGGCAGAGTTTCCGCACAGCCAAGAGGGATAAGCGCGAGGAGCTCCTCGCCGCCCGGTAAGATAGACAGCGGAAGCTCGATGCCGCCGGATGGCGAGGCACAGAATGAGACGAGCCGCAGCTCACCGTCGCGGCGTGAATATGCATTTGCGCTGATAACGTCACTGCTGTTCACGGCGGTAAACAGCATAGGTCTGAGCTATATATACACCTATTATGCGGGAGACATCGAGCATCAGGTGCTGCCGGTGGTAACCTACTACCTGATACAGGCGCTCAGTGCACTGCTGCCCTACCTGCCGCTCGCGGTCTCGCTGCGCAGCGTTTATATCAGGGGAGCAAAAAAAAGCATTCCGCTGTTCATCATCTCCGCCGTCGGGCTGATGATGCCGTATATTTCGCCGCCGCTGCTCGAGCTGCTGCTCGGCACCGGATCGAATATGAAAAGCTATCTCGGATATATCGGGCTGTGGCTGTTCGATCTGCTCGTATATGCCGTTTCGCTGCTTACCGTTCCGCTGATAGGAAAGCACGGCGAACGTGCGGTGGACAGTCGGAAAAATCGCGGGAAGCGCACAAGTCGAAGCGCGGCACCGGAGCAGCCACACCGCGATAGGACCGTCTCCGTAAAGCGTCAGTCAATGCCGGCGCAGCAGGGCAGTCATATTACGTCTGCAGCGCTCGGTGCAATGCGTCGGCGCGCAGGTATCGAGGCTGACGGCGGTCAAAGCACTGACGGCATCGCCGAAGACAAAGGTCGCGGCAAAAACGCACAGTGTGCAAGCAATTACGAGACAAACAGCAGCAGCGGAAAGAAGAGCGCAGACGCAAGAGGCACGAGAAGCCTCTTCTCCCGCAGCGGAAATAGCTCCGGCACCGACAAAGTGCCCCACAGCACGAAGTGCCGAAGACTTGCAGAACGTCTCGGCGCGGGTATCCCCATGGCACTGCGACGCAGCATGACCGCCTCGGCGGTGATAAAGCTGTCGATCGGACTTATAACCGAGATCTACTATGCCGTGCTGTTCTTTTACAGTCTGGCAAACGAATACTACCGCGCACCGTATACAAGCGAGCTGCTGATAATGGCAGGACTGTTTTTGCTGCAGGCTGCATATGCGCTCGCCGGCAGGCTGATAATGAATATATCGGTCAAAATGCTCGACAAAAGCAAAATAGGAAAGGAAGAAGAATAATGAGCGTTATCGAGATCACAAAGGACAATTTTGAAGCAGAGGTAGTCGAAGCCGAGGGCAAGGTTCTAATCGACTTTTGGGCTACATGGTGCGGACCGTGCATGATGATGAAGCCGATAATCGAGGAGCTTGCAGAGGGAGACGCGCCCTGCCGCATCTGCTCGATAAATGTCGATGATGAGCCGGAGCTTGCCATGAAGTTCGGCATCATCAGCATCCCTACGCTTGCGGTATTCGTGGGCGGCGTTGAGAAGAAGCGCTCGGTCGGCGCGATATCGCGCGAGGCTGTGCTGAGCCTTATCGAGGAGGCGTGACCTTGACTGCACCGAAAATCCGTCTGAACGAAAACGAGGATGTGGTGCGTGCTGTAAAGGAGGGGCTGCGCCGAACCGGCGGATACTGCCCCTGCCGTACGCAGCGTACCGATGAGTACAAGTGCATATGCGAGGAATTTCGCCGTCAGATAGCAGACGAAAATTTTGAGGGCTACTGCCACTGCATGCTGTACTACAAGGAAAAGCAGCATCCGGGCAAGACCTGAGCATGCCGGCATGCCTCGATGCACCGCGCAGATACATGACGCATGCAGCGCGCATTGCTTACAATACCGACAGAACAACAGCTAAGCGACCGAATCGGGAGATACTCCCGACTCGGTCGCTTAATTGATTTTATATCGTAGAAAATGCCGTGCCATTCTCAATTTCATCGAGATATTATTCTCGGTCAAATAGGATCAAAGCAATATATTACGCTTATCAGACATGAAAGCGACGCGCCATTGCAGCCGCGAGCCGCCGCAGCTCCTCATGCGACTCCGAATAGTCGGGCATGTAGTTCTTGACATGCCGCCAAAAGCGTTCGCCGTGGCTCATTTCGCCGACGTGACACAGCTCATGGACGACCACCGAGTCGACCGCCCGAGGCGAAGCGAGCATCAGGCGCCACGAATAGCTTATCCTATCATCTCCGCGCTTATTGTGCGTGCAGCTGCCCCACTGTTTTTTTGCGCCGGAGAGCGAAACAGGCGGGCAGTCCATGCCCATATCCGCAGCAATAATGCGCGTTCGCTCGGTCAGGTACTGCCTGCCCGCCGCAGCATATATACCCGCGAGCGCGCGCTCGACCTCTATCGGCTCAAGCCCCGCAGGCAGGATGAATGCACTGCCGTCAAAGCAGCCCGCACGGCAGGAGACAGGCAGCAGCGTGGTCTGCGGCAGATCTGACTTTACGCCGAATGTGCGCGAGGCGGCTTTTCCGTGCCTGCCGCACATATCGGCGGATGTATCCGATTCGGCAGTTTTGAACGATGCGGCGACGGTCTTGAGCGACGAGTCTGCATTCTTCGCAGAAGCAAGGGCATTTTCACCCGCGACAGAAGCCAAGGCATTACCGAGATCATCCGATGCGGCGATTATCGGATAGTCTGCTCCGAGCAGCGGCGCACTGTATCCGTAATCGAGCGTATAATAAGAGCGAGCCTCATCGAGTCCCGCACGCTCCGCGAGCGCACGCAATATCAGCTTGCGTTTGCTCTCGACAAGCTGCCGAATAAACTCCTCCGACACACCGCGCGGGGAGCGGACCTCGACCTCGCCGTCGCGCGAGATACGTATACTGACATTCTTCACCGCCTTATCGGAATATACGAGCCGATAGCTCAGCGGCTTTTCGCCGTCCTCCGCACGCGCCGCGCACGGCATATATCCGCTGCGCTGAAAGCACACATCCGTTTTCTTCATATCCGTTATCGCCGCCGCGGCAGTTACTCCCTCTTCTTTTTTTTCATATTTCAGATGTATTCGCTAATTACGATATCACATTTTTCGGCGAACCACAGCCATGCTCCGACCGTCCGTGTGGGAAAGCGACCGAATCACACGCCCATCAAGGCGCCGATTTTTCGCCTCAAAAAACACATCACGGAGCGAGCCGCGCGGGTTCGCTCCGTGAATATGAATCATATTAACCGATAAAATTTCGATAGAATTCAACCGATTACTTAGCTGCCTTAAGACGAGCCTCGAGGCCGTTAAGCTCCTCGATAAGCTCTGCGGGAACTCTGTCGCCGACGGTCTTGTAGAACTCGCGGATGTTCTCGATATCCTCGAGCCACGAAGCGGTATCAACGCGGAGCAGCTCACGGATAGTATCGGTAGAAACACCCTCAAGACCCTCAACGTCGATATCCTCGGGCTTCGGAATGTAGCCGATAGGAGTGAGCTCAGCATCAGCCTTGTCCTCGCAGCGGTCAAGAATCCACTTAACTACGCGCATATTCTCGCCGTAGCCGGGCCAAATGAAGTGACCCTCGTCATCGGTACGGAACCAGTTGACGTGGAAGATCTTAGGCGGATTCGGGATATTCTTGCCCATGTCGAGCCAGTGCTGGAAGTAGTCGCCCATATCGTAGCCTACGAAAGGACGCATAGCCATAGGATCGCGGCGAACTACACCGACAGCGCCTGCTGCAGCTGCGGTAGTCTCGGAAGCCATGATGGAGCCGACGAAGGTGCCGTTCTGCCAGCTGGTGGACTGATATACGAGAGGAGCGGTCTTTGCACGGCGTCCGCCGAAGATAATAGCAGAGATCGGAACGCCGGCGGGATCGTCAAACTTAGGCGATACGCAGGGGCAGTTCTTTGCAACAGAGGTGAAACGGGAGTTCGGATGAGCGCCGCAGGTGGACTTATCCTTCTTGTCATACTTGGTATAATCCCACTTGTTGCCCTTCCAGTCAATAGCATTCTTCGGAGGATTGTCGTTAAGACCCTCCCACCAAACGGTATTGTTATCGAGGTCATGAACAACATTCGTAAAGATAGTATCACGCTTGGTAGTAGCAAGAGCGTTGGGGTTGGACTTTTCGTTGGTGCCGGGAGCAACGCCGAAGAAGCCGTTCTCGGGGTTGACAGCCCACAGTCTGCCGTCCTTGCCGACGCGGAGCCAGGCGATATCGTCGCCTACGCACCAAACCTTGTAGCCCTTCTTGCGGAATACCTCCGGCGGAATGAGCATTGCGAGGTTGGTCTTGCCGCATGCGGACGGGAATGCAGCGGTCACATACTTGGTCTCACCGTTCGGGTACTCAACACCGAGGATGAGCATGTGCTCTGCCATCCAGCCCTCCTTACGACCGAGGTAGGAGGCGATACGGAGTGCGAAGCACTTCTTGCCGAGCAGTACGTTTCCGCCGTAACCGGAATTGATGGACCAAATGGTGTTGTCCTCCGGGAAGTGGCAGATGTAGCGGTTATTCTCGTCGAGTTCTGCACGAGCATGCAGTCCCTTGATGAAGTTGTCGCCGATGCTGTCGAGCACGTCGATGACCTGCTGACCTGCTCTTGTCATGATAAGCATGTTAAGAACAACATAGATGGAATCGGTCAGCTCGATACCGATCTTTGCGAAATCGGAGCCGACAACACCCATCGAGTAAGGAATGACATACATGGTCATGCCCTTCATGGAGCCGCGGAAGAGCTTACCGAGCTTGTCGTAGCACTCCTTAGGATCCATCCAGTTGTTGATGTTGCCTGCGTCTGCCTTCTCTCTGGTGCAGATGAATGTGCGATTCTCGACACGCGCAACATCATTAACCGCGGTGCGGTGGAGGAAGCAGTTCGGCAGAAGATCCGGGTTGAGCGCCTCGAGAGTGCCGTCCTTGACAGCCTGTTCCTGAAGAGCCTTGGTCTGCTCCTCGCTGCCGTCAATCCAAACGATATTGTCAGGAGTGGTGAGCTCAGCCATCTCCTTGATCCAATTGTTAATGTAACTATTGTTAGTCATGGTAATCTCCTCTCAAAATTTGATTCCGCGAACATGATACTACATAATCGCGGAAAAATCAAGCCTATTTGCCGATTTAAGTCCGAAATTAACACGGTGTTAATAAATTGTTTTTGAATTATCCGACTTTCAATCCTGCATTTTCACGGTACCTGAAATCACGCTTCATTTTTCGTCCATTCAGCCATTACATCCGCAAGATGAGCGTATTCAGCCACCGACAGTCGCTCGCCGCGAACGGTAGGTGAAATGCCCGCTGATTCTATAATTTTTGCAAGTTCTTCCTTTGAAAAATGCGAAAATGACGAACCGAGTGCATTGAGCAGCGTCTTTCTCCGCATGCCGAACGCCGCCGATATCAGCCGCAGCATCAGACGCTCGTCGCAGCATCCAACACGCTCTCGCGCACCGCAGCCGAGCGTTATGCGAATGACGGCGGAATCGACCTTGGGACGCGGGACAAAGCAGCCGGCAGGCACGTCAAACAGCCGCTCCGCGCACCCGTACCATGCGACCGCAGCGGTCACCGCTCCGTATTCCGAGCTGCCGGGAGCGGCGGCGAGGCGAACAGCGACCTCCTTCTGCACCATTACGGTGATGCGGTCTATCGGAGCGCCCGATTCGAGCAGCGCCATGATAACGGGAGTAGTGATATAGTACGGCAGATTTGCGCAGACCGTTATCCTGCGCCCGCCGAAGCGGTCGCGGACAAACTCGGCTATATCGAGCTGCATTATATCCGCATTCGTGACGCGGACATTGTCAAAGTCAGCGAGAGTCTCGGCGAGCACCGGGATCAGCCCGCGGTCTATCTCGACACACTCCACCTGCTGTGCGCGGGCACACAGCTCACGCGTCAGAGTACCGATACCGGGTCCTATCTCGAGCACGCACTCTCCCGCCTGCTCGGCTATCCGAGCGGGAATGGCGGCGCTGATGAGAAAGTTCTGACCGAACTGCTTTTGAAATTGCAGCCCGTGCGACTCCATTATCGCACGGACCTCACATGGATTTGTCAGATTCATATTTATTATTCCTTAAAAATATTTCGGTATGCGCTCATTATATAAACAGCAGCTCATAATACGGCAGAGCCGGATAGCTCAGAAAAATCGTAAAAGGTATTGACAAAACCGACACGAGCAGGTATAATAATACCGTTATGTGCTAGTGTGGCTCAGTGGTAGAGCAGCTGATTCGTAATCAGCAGGTCGTGGGTTCAATCCCCACCACTAGCTCCATAAAAAGCATCGACTGCGGTCGGTGCTTTTTTATTTTTTCTCCGTTTTTATCTGTCTCACCGCGCTACGTCCGATACGGGCAGCAAGCGGCGCGATAGCGCACGGCAGCGCAAAGGTAACAACGCAGCATGCTGCTATCACCAGTATTTCACGAAAGCCGAAATCTACCAGCGCTCCGTAGCCCATAGCTTCTATCCGACGGTAGAGCCACGCCGTTCCGGCACTTGTCGCCGCAAACACCGCCGCAGCCATAGCAATATATCGATAGTACATGGCATCTGGCGCGACCGCCATGCCGTCATGCGCGCGGATCGTAAGTACACCGCATGCAACAAGCGTGCAAAGCAGCAAAAGCGCCGAGACCGAGGCAGCCGCAATAAGCCCGACAGCCGTTCCGGAATCCGAGAGCCTGTCGGACACGGCAGTCACCGCGAGCTGCAGCGCATTGCCGGCAAATGAAATGCCGTTTTCATCCCGCATCTCCTCGCCGCTCGTCAGAAGCTCGCTTTCGTCATCCGGCAGCACGACCGTGCTTGCCGCATCGGGCAGCACACCTACTATCTCGCGGCGCTCACCGCCGATAAGGGCTTCGCCGCCGTAGGCATAGCCGTCACAGCCGACGCTGCCGGAGAGCGGGCAATCAGCCGAAACTATCAGCTCATTCGGCGCGAGCGTCTCACGCTCACCGTTGACCCACACTATATCGGAGGTCACGGCACCGAGCGCGGAGCAGTATTCCGGTGTAAAGAACGCACCGTCCTCCCCGAGCAGGCAGATATATCCGCCGCGTATTGAAGAGTAAGCGCTTTCGGGTGCGGAGCTGCGCTCTCCGAGCGGAGTCTCGAGCCATCCGGACATCGCCTCTGATATGCTGTATACGAGCGTCAGTGCCGTTATGAGCACCGTCGCGAGCAGCGCACTGACCGCAGTCAGCACCGCGGATATGACTCTGCGCGATGTACTGCTGCCGTTCATCCGCATCCCCCCCATTCTAAAAGGTCATCTTGTTTCGCCGCTGTCAGTCTCGAAAGCAGCACCTTCGAGGCTTATGCGATATCGGCGCAAGGCCGCCATGCTTCACCGAGTACTCGCTCGGCAGCAGATATCATCACGCCGATATATCAGAGCGAGAAAAAGTCCTTGGTATTGTTATAGCAGATATCCATAACGAGCTGTGCAAGCTCATCGGTATCGTACGGATACTCGCCGTCCTCGATCCAATGACCGATAAGCGAGCAGAGGATACGACGGAAATACTCGTGTCTGGTATACGAGAGAAAGCTGCGGCTGTCGGTAAGCATACCGAGAAAGGAGCCGAACGCCGAGAGATTGGCAAGGCTCGTCATCTGCTCACGCATTCCGGTCTTGTTGTCATTGAACCACCATGCACTGCCCTGCATAACGCGCGGCATTCCGCTGCCGTCGGTAAGCTGAAAGCCTCCGATAAGCGTTCCGATAGCGGCATTGTCCGCAGGATTTACCGAATATATGACCGTGCGCGGAAGCGCATTTTCGATAGCAAAGAGGTCGAGCATTCGCGCCAGCTCGGTAACACTGCTGCGTCCGCCGATTATATCAAAGCCCGAATCGGGTCCGAGGCGCTCGAACATGGGCGTGCAGGGGTTGCGCATAACACCGAAGTGTATCTGCATTACCCACCCTCTGCGAGTGTACTCGCCGGCGAAGAAGCGATGCATCTCGAGCGCGAATATCCCGCCCTCATGCTCACTCGGCTGCTTGCCGGAAAGTGCGGCGCGGAATATTTCGTCAGCGCGCGCAAGCTCATGGCGCTCAGCCGCGGGGATGGCATCGTCGATGCCGTGATCGGCGGTAACGCAGCCGTGCTCGGCAAAGTAGTCAAGACGTGCGGAATACGCCGCCTTGAGCGATTCGAGATCGGTTATCGGCATACCTGCCGCCTCAGAGAGCGCCGCAATATACTCGCGCCAGCCGGAGCGGCGGATGTTGATGCCCTTGTCGGGACGGAAAGCGGGGAGAACACGCGTTGTAAAATGCTCGTCCTGCGCGATCTTCTCATGATAGCAAAGCTCGTCCGCCGGATCGTCGGTCGTGCAGATAACGTCGACATTCGAGGCGCGGATGATATTCTTGACCGTCATATACGGCTCGGAAAGACGCGCTGAGGTAAGCTCCCATACCTCATCGCAGGTCTTTTCGGACAGCGCTCCGTTATAACCGAAATAGCGCTGAAGCTCGAGATGAGACCAATGATACAGCGGGTTTCCGATAAGACGCGGCATGCAGCAGGCAAATGCGCGGAACTTCTCATAGTCCGACGCATCGCCGGTGATATACTTCTCGTCGATGCCGCAGGAGCGCATTGCGCGCCACTTGTAGTGATCGCCGCCGAGCCACAGCTCGGTTATGTTCGAGAAGCGGCGGTTTTCCGCGATCTCGCGCGGCGAGACATGACAGTGATAATCAATTATCGGCAGCCGCTCCGCATAGGTGTGGTAGAGCTGTCTCGCCGTCTCGGTATCGAGCAAAAATTCTTTTCCCATAAAGCGTTTCATTTTATCTGTTCTCCTTTTCTTCCTCGATGCTAATTAATTCGAAGTAGGTGCCGAGCCCGCGCTCTGATACAAGCTCGAAAAAAATTATATCCGCGTACCGTAAGGTCGGAGACACTCAGGTCTCGGCAAAGCCGTTTTCAATTATAAACTCCTCGAGTTTTTCGAGTGCAGCCGCCACATCGAGACCTCACTGCCCGGTATCGAATTTGCCACCTCGTAAGCGGACTGATAATTAGGATACATCGAAATCATATGGTCGCCGGGCTCGAGCATAACATTCATATACCCGAAGATAGCCTCCTGCGCACCGTGAAAAACAAGAATATTCTCCGCACTCATATTGCTGTACAGCCCGGCGATAAGCTCCCGAAGCTCCGGATCGCCCCATGTCTCGGCATACCCGAGTCACTGCCCGAGATATGCCTCTTTTGCGCCCGGCTCCATATCGAGCAGCTGCTCGGCAGTCATCGACTCGCAGCCCGACTGAGTGAGCAAATAGGGTGATGTAAACTCATATTTGCCGAAATAGCACTCGAGCTTAAAATCGTTTATCCTCATATTCTTCCCATAAAAATGCGCTCAAAGCCTCTGTCTGATATACTCTATCGCTTCGGACAGCCGCTCCGGGTCAACATGCCCGTGCTCGTCGAGCGAGGGCGATTCGAGGGTAACGGTGCCGGAATATATCGGCTTTATCGCCGAGAAGAAGCTGTTAAAATCAATACTCCCTTCTCCCGGCATCGGTATAGGGCGCAGGCAATGAAAATCATGCTGAACACCGGTAAAATCGCTGATGTGCATGTGAACCGTCTTTTTTCCGAACACCTCATCCGAAAACAGTCCGACATCACGCTCGAGCGTTCCCGCAAAATATCCGAAACGGGTATCGTAGATAAAGCGCACGTCCGGGCACAGCGCCTCGCAGTCGCGCCAGTGGGCGATGGGATCGCCGCAGGAGCACGGTACATTCTCGACGCAGAGAGTTACTCCCGCCTCGCCGCAGCGATCGACCATGCGAGGCAGATAGGTCAGATTGTGCGCGAAGCAGCTGTCGCTGACGACACCGCCCCACATATGCAGCACCATCTTTTCCGCGCCTGCTGCGCACGCCGCGCGCAGACTCTCGTCGAAAAGCTCCATTGCCTCGGCATCCTTGCCCTCGGAGAGATACTGACCTATAAACTTATCCGAGTGCAAAGTGCGGAAATCCATACCGCAGTCGCCGAGGCTTCGCACTATCTCGCTCGGCTTTCGCTCCCATCCGCTGACGACCATAAATTCAAAGCCGTCGCAGCGTATCTGCCGACCGTAGATCGGAATCAGCTCCGGATCAAAATCGTTCGCCCTGCCTATGTATGCTCCAGTAGAGCAGAATATCTTCCGCATTTCTCGCCTCTCAGATGATTTGTTCCATAAAATAAAATTCGGAAGTATTATATCACAGCACGCATGTTTTTTCAATAGCGGACAAGACCGAAATTTCGCCGTACGTGTAGAACTACAATAGAAGTGTTACACCAAGAAAAAAAGAATAGCAATTGAGAGCCAAATGCTTGGTTGTAGCTTCTTAAATAATGTCAGGTTCAGACTCTTCTTCATTTTCAGGAATATAATTGGCGTAATCTACAAATTCAGAGTAATCGCCGATGTCAAAGTCATATACCAAATAACCATCGTTATACTCTGAAAATTGTGAATCGCCGGTAGGTTCATTTTTATATACAGTTACCATACCATCCGGATAATACATAATCTTGTGAGAGCCATCTTTGCCATCTGCCTTGAGAATTGTTTCACCCTCCACGGTTTTAATATCATCTGCGCTCGTTGCAAAATCAATAAGAGCTTCAGCAAGCATGCAGGTAACAGTAAAAAGATGATTATCGCTTTCGTCATTCGTACATGTGTCTGGGATGTATTGCGAAATAACAGAAATCAATTTAGAAAATGCAAAGATTTCGTCTGCATTGCTTTGACCATTTAAGAACTTTCCTTTCAACTTGCAAATCCACTCATATGATTTTTTAAGTACAGCCAAAAACTCATCCATATCAATTTCTTCGTCAAATTGATACTGTAGATCGACATTCTTCTCTCTTCTTTTTTATATTCCACCACACCTTAGGGTGTTTGTCGACTCTAATGCTTGTCTGCCGGCTTTATGGTAATTGCCTCGTTTGCAGGGATATACCATTCCGCTTTTCTGCTGATATTTCTTATCATCTGCGGTCAGTTCGTTTCCCAGCTTATGCAATTCAATACTCCTCCGTCTTTTGCAATACCATTTATATTAACGGCAGCTATCTTTTTTTCAAATATTTCCTTTGCTCTTTTTACCGCCGTTTCATCCTGTGCATCAGAGAAGACAGGCAGAAAAATATGCTTATCGGTTTCGAGAAAATTGAGATAGCTGCCCACAGCGCTTTTGCCGTCAGAATCGAAATACGGAAAGTCAATAACCGAAATACCGTGCTCTTTCAATGCCGTTTTCACCCGGTACTCATACCCGGTTTTGTATGGTGAAGCATTGCCGATCACCGTGTTTTCGTTTACAAACCGTACCACGCCGTCCGCGTGTCCGGTCATATCGCTTTTAAGCGACGGAATAATAAATATCTCTGCTTCGAGCAAATTTTCAAGCTCTAATAAAAGAGTATTCTTGTCATATTCGGGATTTTCTGAAAACACCCTGTCGGTGATAACGGCTTTTGCCTTTGACGGCGAAAATACAACATTTCCGCCGTCAAGATTGATATTTGAATATGTAACAGGCAGTGTGAAATGCGGCGCAATATCGGTTTTAAAATTTGTTCTTAATTGCGGATAGTCTGCAAGATAGCTCGGCTCGTACCGAAACGATATATACTTACCGCTTTTTGTTTTAACCGGCATATAATCCCTTGCCCAGATGTCCTTTGCTCCGTCGAAAAGAGTGAATTTTTCTCCGCTGTCGGACAAAACAGAGAATAGATTTTCCGCCGATAATAAATATTTGGGGTTGGTGTTTAGAAGGGATGAAAGTAGAGCATTATTTCAAATCTTTCAAAATGTCGTTTAGAGCATCCGGTGTCCATCCAAATACTTTTTTGCACCTTTTTTTATAATCGCTTTCCGCAAGCTTTTGATTAGAGTTGTTTTTATAATTTTGCATTTCTTTTTTTACTAAAGGTATTAGAACCTTGCGTGCAAATGTGAAATTATATTTATCGTTTCCTAAAGCCTCAAATGAAAACATTGCTAATGCTTCTGTTTTATAGCATGGTTTGGTAATACCGACACGCTCTGCATATTTAATTTCACAGTTCTTAGTCGAAGCCCTTTTTATTAGCACATTTTCTTTATTTTCTAATTCAGATTCGCTCTTATCGTTAGCAGTCAGAAAATCATATATGCCTGTTTGCGTATTGAATTTTCCGTTAATAAGTGTTGCTTTCAATAGAAATGATAGGTAATATTTATCAGAGTTTGATAAGCATATGTCAAAGCCGCCGTATCCTTTATTATGAAAATACAGTTTCCCAAATCTATTTTTTTGCTTATCATCTAAGTGTGAATTACAATCAGCAAAATTATCTTGGTTATAGTAATACGCTTCAACCCATAATGGTTCTATTTTTATTCCGTCAACTTTAATTTCATATTCTGTTATCAATGTTTTACCGATTTTTTGAAGAATTTTGATTTGCTCTTCTTTATTTGTATTGTCTTCCAATTCATTGACCAACAGCTTTAAATCTTCCAAATATTCCATTTTAAATTTCCCCTTTTATTTTTTATTCCATTATACCACACTTTATAATAAGACCTAATTATAAATATAAAAAATATCACGCCACAAAAATCAATCCCAGACTCTTAAAATAACAACCGGACCGGTATCGGAAACAGTAGTCTCTCCGACTGTTATTTGATAGGGCTGATACGGTTCCGCAATCAATTTTTGAACAGCCTCTCTTTTTGAAAGTTCCTCCACAAGCCGTGCGGTTGATATTTTTGATAAATCCATAAGTCATGACACCTTTCCTTTAATTTTACCAATTAAGACGCTTGTTGCTCCATTTAATTCGTTCTTCGGTATATTTTCTGTACCATTCGACTGATTCTTTATATTGACCTGTTTCGTTGTAATGTTCAGCGAGGTGACACATAGCGGCGTCATTGCCTTGTGCAGCCGCTTTTTCATACCAAAAAATTGCCTCTTGTATGTCCTTTTCAAATTCATTGCCGTTATAATAGTAAAAACCCAAAAGCTGATGTGCGTCGGGGTTTCCGCTTAGGGCATTATTGATAATATTATCAATACTCATCTGTTCTCACTTAACATCTAACACCTCATCGATTTTTTCTGAAAATTCCTCGTCCTCCAGAAATTTCCAAAAAGCCTCTCTTTCTTCTCTATCAATGTCGCCGGGATTGTTCCATATATCGTATGTTACATCATTGACTGCTGTTATATACCATTTTATAGCACGTTGGTAATTTTTACGTATTCCTACGTCCTCGTGATAGCAACATGCCAGCATATATGCAGCATCGGTAAAACCCTGCTTTGCGGATTTTTTAAAAAGCTGAAAAGCGTTTGCCGCAGCATCGGGATGCTTACTTTTAAAATACAATGAACCAAGCTTATACTGTGCCTTTTTGTCTTTACTTTTTCTGCTCTGCTCCATAAATCCAAAAATTTTTCAAATTTCAAATCATATGAAACCTTCATTTTTGCTCCTTTATTATACTGCTTTACGGCTTGCTTTTCAACACCTTGAGTATTTGTGTATCGTCTTTTAGTTTCATTTTTATTGCCAATGCGGAATAAGCGCTTTTTGGCTCTTCATGGTTATTTATTCCGCGTTCAATTTCTTCAATCGTAACAGGCTTTTTAAAATCGCGACGGATTGCGCCGATTGACAAAGCATATAAACAATTATCCTCAACGCCCCAGCCGTCACGCACAGTAAAATAGTATCTTCCGTTTCCGCTGCTGAAAAGCATTTCATATGAGAACCAATAGAAACTTCTGTCGGTTTTATCCTATTCTTTTCCGACCACTCCGAAACAAGCTCCGGGTGTACTTCTGCTAAACTGTTA
>ERZ827496.698-NODE-698-length-45546-cov-4.732562_pt1 | contig 45546 bp, 40 predicted proteins | sample MGYA00519769_ERZ827496 | MGnify/ENA primary metagenome ERZ827496 (study PRJEB31778, sample SAMEA3449327) | human gut metagenome | biome: human gut; feature: human-associated habitat; material: faeces | place: United Kingdom | collected 2010/2012 ...
CTACTGATCGTCGCCTTGGTGGGCCGTTACCCCGCCAACCAGCTAATCAGACGCGAGGCCATCTTGAAGCGATAAATCTTTGGCATAAAGATCATGCGACCTCTATGCGTCATGCGGTATTAGCAGTCGTTTCCAACTGTTGTCCCCCTCTTCAAGGCAGGTTCCTCACGCGTTACTCACCCGTCCGCCACTTTCCTCTGAATCCGTTGTCCGAAAACTCCTTCATCAGATTCTCGTTCGACTTGCATGTGTTAAGCACGCCGCCAGCGTTCGTCCTGAGCCAGGATCAAACTCTCAATAAAATGGTATCAACACAGACCTAAGTCTGAGCTAATCTTTATCGAGCTATTTGTCATAGCTTAAAACTTTTTATCCTTACTTCAGACCGTAATTGACTTAACCGGTCCTCCGCAAGCTCTGTGCATTTCGCACAGTTTTTCATCTGGTGCTTGTCAAAGTTTCGTTGTTTAATTTACAAGGTGCACGCTCCATTCGCGGAACAGTATGTTATTATACACGCATCCCAGGAAATGTCAAGCGTATTTTTCAAAGTTTTTTTGGTCTGTCACTTCTTTCAGTTTCATCATCTAAAATCCGCCCTTAGCTGTGCACAATATCCACATCCGCTCCTCTTTCACCTTATTTTGTTAAAAAACATCATCCTCAGCGCGCTGCAAAATCTTCCAGCCGCGGCTTTGGATAAATTGGCGGCTTTTCCAAAGACTAAGTGCAGTTTATCGAGTATAAAAGGAGTTTTGATAGATGAAAGCAACCGGAATTGTCAGACGGATCGACGACCTTGGCCGCGTTGTCATTCCCAAGGAGATCCGCCGCACCATGAGAATCCGCGAGGGCGACCCGTTGGAGATCTACACGAGCAAGGACGGGGAGGTCATTTTTAAGAAGTACTCGCTCATGGGCGGCGTGGACGAGTTTGCCGCGCAGCTGTGCGACACGCTGAGCAAGTCGACCGGCACGAGCGTGGCCGTGACCGACCGCGACAGCGTCATCGCCGCGGCGGGCAGCGCGCGCCGCGACCTTATCGGCAAGCGCATCAGCCCGCAGCTTGAGCAGATTATGGAGGACCGCGGTATCTACCGCGCCGTGCCGAGCGAGCGCAGCGTGTTCGTCACCGAGTCGCTCGACCGCTACTGCGCGACCATCGCCGCGCCCATCATCTCCGAGGGCGACGCACTCGGGCTCGTGGTCTTCATCGGCACCGAGGGCGAGTCGGCTGCAGGCGAGACGGAGTACAAGCTCGCGCAGGCCATCGCAGGCTTTCTCGGCAAACACATGGAGAGCTGAAAAAAGAGGACGGCTTTAGCCGTCCTCTTTTCCTATATTATATAGTATCGTTCACTTTTCGCCCAGCACGCGGTAGAGCATCGTCACGATCTGGGCACGGGTGCAGTTATCCTGCGGCAGGAGGCGGTTGTTGTCGCCCTTGAGCACACCCGCGTTGACGGCCCAGTCCATCGCCTCGAGCGCGTAGGCGGGAACGGCGTCGAAGTCGTCGAACTCGCGGATCGCCATGCCGCCCTGCGTCGTGTCCATTCCCTGCGCCTTGGCAAAGCGGTAGAGCATCGTGACCATCTGCGCGCGGGTAACGGCGGCGTCGGGGGCAAAGGTCTCGGCGGTCGTTCCCTCGGCGACCTTTTCGCTCGCCGCCCAGCGGACAGCCTCGGCGTAGTACGTGCCGCTGTCCACATCGTTAAAGTTCATTGCGTAGTTTACCACGGGCTTCCCCGACGCGCGCCACAGGAACGCGACGAGCTGCGTGCGGGTGCAGGAGGCGTCCGGCGAGAAGTGCACCGCGTCCGTGCCGGTGACGATGCCGCCCTCCGCCGCCCAGAGAACCGCGTCATAGTAGTACGCGCCCGCGGGGACGTCGACGAAGAAGTTGAGCATCGTGTTGTCGTCCATGAACGTCGCGGCGACGGTCACGGGGCCGGACGGCATGGTGAAGGTGTACTGTCCGCCGCCCTTGTCGGTCAGGTTGAGCGCGCTACCGTTCCTGTCGGTAACACTCAGCGTTTCAAGCGTGTAGCCCTTATCGGGCGTGACGGTGACGGTCACAGTGCTGCCCTTGGAGGCAGACTTCGGGCTGACAGTCACACTGCCGTGCGCGCCGTCAGAGACCGCAACGTCATAGCGCGGCGCGGAGGGGACAGATGTGTGGATTTTCTCCCATTTCGCCGTCAGGGTCAAATTTTCTGTCACAGGCGTGTCAAAGTTCCATTTTGCATTGCCGTTATACCAGCCCACAAAACGGTAGCCGGACTTGACTGGTGTATCCGGTGCGCTGGCCTTGTCCTTCACCACCTGCATGGCGTATTGGCTGCTTCCATTCATGAAGGTCACTATGCAGCCTTTAGTGATATAGCTTCCCTTCAATTCGTTGTAGAACGTGCCGCCGGAAATATAAGCGGGAGTCGCGTCGCTGATTTTTTTGACTGTGACCGGCCCGTAGAAGCTGCCGCCGGTGATTACACCCTCAGCATTTCCGACAGTCACCGGGCAGTAATAGCTTCCGCCGGAGATCGTGACACCGGTGGCATCCACCCGGCTGGCGTTTTTCACAGTCAAGTTCGCATCGAGAAAGGTAATGTGGCCAATGGTCAGCGTACAACCTTTCATATCCAGGGTATAATCCTCTGTGATGGTAATGTCGTCCAGTATCAGGTCGCCGCCGATGCTCGCCGCCTTTTTCAGGTTTTCCATGTCGGAGACGGAAAGCCTGCCGTTGTTGACCAGTGCGCCGTCCACCGTCAGCGCAGCATTCTTTCCCAACGACAGCAGGCCGGAAATTGTGTTTTCGCCAGCGGGCTGGGTCGTTACGGTACCGCCCTGATTGATTGTCAGAAAAGATTGATCGCCTACCTCGCAACCCGCGCCCACGGTCAGGCTGCCGTTGACCACCATGCCTTTGTGAGGATTGAGGCTCACGACACCTTCCAGACCATCCAGCGTCAGCGCCCCGTTTTTCGTGATGGTCAGAGGAAGATGGAGATGTAGGGGATTGCGGCTACTATTTGCCAGCGTGATCGGCCGGTCAATGGTCAGCTCTTTGACATTTTCCGTTGCATTGACCGTGATACCACTCTTCAGCTTGATCGTCGTGACGTTCGGGTCCGCCAAGGCTCCAACCAACTCGTCCGATGTTTTGACCTCCGTTGCCGTCCCGGCGGTCTTCTCCGCCGCCGCCATCGTCGGCAACAGCGTCAGGCACAGGCACAGGGCCGTCAAAATGCTGAAAATACGTTTTTTCATATCATTCCTCCATCAAAGCGATTGGTGCATCCATCGGATGCACCAAGGGGATATCCCCTTGCGGTTTTTCTTAAAATGCCGGTTCGGCCTTCACGGCCTCGAAGCCCTTTTCGGCCTGCTGGACTGTCGTTCGGATGATGCCCGCCGCCATGGCGTGCAGGTCGAGCTGCAAAACGGCTGCGGTGACCTCCCGCCGCCGCTCGACCGGCACATTGTAGAGCTTGAGCGCGCACTCCAAAAAGCGCGCGATCTTGCGCTCCACGGTAAAATACACGTCGCACGGCACAGCCATGAACGAGCGCATCATGCCCGCCGAGGCGATCTCCATCTCGTAAAAATCCTTGGCCTCCGCGTCCGAAAGATAGTCCCCGAAGATGCCCTCCAGCCGCTTCGCCGTGCTGCGGTACAGGTATGCCGAGGTCGACGGCAACGTGTAGGCCGTCACGTACAGCTCGCGCAGCGGCTCGGTCAGCTCGGCGATGTGGAGCTGGATGGCCGTCTCCACCGCGTAGAGCAGGACGGGGTCCCGTGCCGTGCTGTGCTGCTCGGCCAGCGCGAACTGCCCGCTGAACATCCGCTTGTCAAGCTCGAGCAGCAGCGCCTCCTTGCTGGGAAAGGCCCGAAAAAACGAGCTCGGCGTCATGCCCGCGGCGCGGGCGATCTCCGCGGTCGTCGTGCCCTCATATCCCTTTTCCAAAAACAGCTTTACGGCGGCGCGCAGCATCTTCTGCTGCGTCAAAAGTCCGCTCGCCTGCTTGCCGCGCAGCGGCATATCGATCACGCTCCTCAAAGTCCGCTTGTGAGTATAGTCACATAATAGCATAGTTCGCCGCTTTCCGCAAGAACGAAACGTGTAAAATTTTACCTCTGCCTATATAAAAGAAGTGCGGCGGTCCTTCGACCGCCGCACTCTCTCATTTTATTTTCCTTTACAGCATCGCAAAGCGCTGTGCGCCCTTCGTCTTGAGCCAGCGAAGAAGCAGCGCTGTCACCGCGAGCGTCACCGCCGCCGCGATGGCGAGATACGCAGCCGCGCCGAGTTTCCACCCCTGCCAGAGGTAGAGCGCCGCGAATGCGATGGCGTAGAGCCAGCCGCCGAACAGCGCGATCGTCACGGCCAGACTTTGCTTGATGGGCATGAGCTCGCTCGTCCATGTCAGGTTCGCCCGCGCGACGCCGAGCGTCAGCCCCAGGCACGCGGAAAACGCGATGTACGCAAGCGCCTCGGCAAAAACGAGCGGCAGCGCCGCCGTCACAGGCAGGATAAACGCCATGCAGACAAGCGGCACGAGCGCTGGAAGGGCCGTGAGCGCAAGCTGCACCTTGAGCTTTGCGCGAAGCACCTGCCAGGGCTTGACGGGCAGCGATTGCGCGAGCCAGAGGGACTTTCCCTCGAGCGAGACCGACGGCGTCGCCATGTCGTTCATCGACGCAATGGCGCACACGCCGGTGCAGAGCAGCACCTCCGCGCAGCCGCTCTGCGAGGTGAAGACCTCGTTCAGCAGCGACACGACCGTTCCGCCCTTCCACAAAAGCAGGATGCCCGAGATCGGCAGCAGCAGGATACCGAGGCCGCTGTTGAGCATGTAGTTCGGGCTCGCGGTGAAGCGCGCGAGCTCCTTGCCGAAAAGTGCCCCATCGATGCTCCGGCGCTTGACGGCCTTTTCACGGTACACAGCCTTGCCCGATGTGCCCGACGCGGTCGTGATCTGCAAAAAGCTGCGCGAGAGCAGTGTCCACGTCAGCGCAAACAGCGCGAGGACGACCGCCGCGCTCAGCAGCATCGCTGTCACATCGCCCGTACCGGTCAGGCCAAAGACGTAGAGCGGGTGCGCCGCACCCTTGATCTTCTCACCGTAGACCGCGGCGTTGGCGACGAGCTGCTCGATGGCCGTCTGCGCCTTGAAGACGAAGAAATAGTAGATGGCAAGCCCCGCGAGCGAGACGATGACCGTGATGAAGCTCTTGTGCTTGAGCTTACGGCTCACCTTCGCCACGACCCAGCCCAGCGCGCACGAGAGCGTGAGCACGAAGATTGAGATGAGCGCCGTCAGCAGCACGCCGCCGAGGAGCGCCATCGGCGCCGCCGAGACCGTGACCCAGTAGACGATGACCGCGGGCAGGATGACGACCGCGGAGTACATGAGGCCCATGAGATAGACCGTCAGCAGCCGCGAGGCCATCAGCGTCCGCACCGGGATGGGTAGAGACAGCAGCAGGTCGTTGTCCTTAGCGAAGTACAGGCCCGAATACGTGTTGAACACGCTGCCGAACGCGCCGAGAAAGATGGCGAGCAGCGACATGAGCGCAAAATAGAGCCAGCCCATCCCCGCCTGCGTAAGCGGCGCACAGAGCGAAACGGAAAGCCCCGTGAACATCCCGATCAGGCCGATCATCAACGCGGCAAAGAGCAGGATATAAGCGATAATCCCCGCCGTCGAACGTTTTTTATTGGTTTTGGCATTATAAAAGTAGCTGCGGAAAATTTCCATCAGCTGCTTCTTGACGAGCGTTTTCAGCATGATTCGCCCTCCAGCTCAAGAAAGGCCTCCTCGAGCGAGTCGTCGCCCTTGACCTCCTCCATCGTGCCGGAGCGGATGAGCTTGCCGCCCTTGATGATGGCGACCTTGTCGCAGAGTTTTTCAGCCACCTCGAGCACGTGGGTCGAGAAGAAGATCGCGCCGCCCGCGTCGCACACCTCGCGCATCATGCCCTTTAAGATATGTGAAGCCTTCGGGTCGAGACCGACGAACGGCTCATCCATCAAAATGAGCTTCGGCTCGTGCAGCCACGCCGAAATGATGGCAAGCTTCTGCTTCATGCCGTGGGAATAGGCCGCGACGGGCTGGGCCAGGTCGTCCGTCAGCTCGAAGAGGTCCGCGTACTTGCGGATGCGCTCCTGCCGCGCGCTTTCCTCCACACCGAAGATGTCGGCGATAAAATTGAGGTACTGGATGCCCGTCATAAACTCGTAGAGGTCGGGGTTATCCGGGATGTAGGCGAGCATCTTCTTGCAGGCGATGGGATCGTCCTGAATGGAGTGCCCGCCAATCGTGATCCTGCCGGAATCGAACTGCTGGATGCCGACGACGGATTTGAGCGTCGTGGTCTTGCCCGCGCCGTTGTGGCCGATGAAGCCGTAGATCTCCCCCGGCGCGATGTGGAGCGACAGATCGTCCACGGCCTTCTTTTCGCCGAAGGTCTTGGTCAGGTGTTCAATATAGAGCATAAGGTTCTCCCTCTTTTCTTCTTGCAGCCGTTTCGAATATCTTTGTGATATCAAAATAATATCATGTGATTTCCAACTGTCAAGAGCCATTTTGCAAATGTCAAGTTTGCTTTACTTGCAGGATATCACTGTCGTTTCCATTTGTCAAGTCTGCTTTACATTTTATCCTTGTGATGCAGCACGAGCGACACAATACCCATCACCGCCGCATACAGTACGCCGCCAACGGCCCAGATAAACCAGCTATACTGTGGCTGGCCGTTCCCCTTGGGTCCGAAAGTGTAGAACAGGAAGATCGCCGTCACGCTCAGCCAGTAGATGAGCGACACCGTGCTCATTACGCCGCTGCGCGCCTTCTTTTTGCGCGTGTAGTCGCCCTCCTCGAGCAGCTGGTCCATCGCGCCGGTGTACGTTCCGCTCCAGACGAGCACGCCCACGCCGCAGGCGACCAGAAGCAGCAGCGCATCCACCGCCGCCGCGGCGTAAACATCCGCCGGAGCGACGCGCACGAGCAGCGCGGCGACATCGGACGACGCGAGACCGACCCCGAGCATCAGCGGCACGACAGCAAGGATGCACAGCACCACGCCGAGGATCGTACAGCGCGAGGCGGTCGGCTCATAGGCCTTGCGCCGCTCGCGCACCATGCCGCTCACGCCGTACTCGGTCTCAAACGGCTCTTTTTCAAGAAAGTCGAATTCCTTCGTCTTCGCCCCGCACGAGAGGAACATCCCCACCGCAATGGCGACCAGCACCAAAATGACGCTCACGCCGAGACCTGCGGCCAGATCCTCCGAAATACCGCCCAGGCCCGCGTCCGCCATGGCGGAGAGAAAAATGATCACGACCGGCGAGACGATGCACATCGCCACCGCCAGTGCGATCTTCGGCGCGCAGGCCTTGCGCAGCGCAAGGTATCGCGCCGCCTGCTCCATCGTCACCTTGCGCAGCGGCGCTTCGTCCGCCTCGGATTCGACGAACTCCTCTTCTTCGAGTTCGTCCTTCAATAAATAGTCGGTGCTCACGCCAAACAGCCGGCTCATCTGCACCACCTTGTCAAGGTCGGGCACGGACTGTGCGCCCTCCCACTTGGATACTGACTGGCGCGTCACCCCGAGCTGACTTGCCAGCTCCTCCTGCGACCAGCCCGCCTTTTTGCGCAGCGTGATGATTTTATCCGCTAAGATCATATCGTCTTCCTCCTGAATTCTAAGGTGCGGTCCCGCGCCGTCTGGATGGCGTTATCATAGCCTATTTCGCGGTTGCGGGAAAGAAAGCGCACTGTCAAATTTGTCAACCGGCAGTTGCAATCCTTGATTTTTCAAGGTCTTTTCGCCGTGCGCTCCTATTACCCTATGTATCTTCGTCATGATATCATACCGCGGCGCAGAAAAAAAGAGCGTCCCGTTCGGGACGCTCTTTTTAAGGTTTTTTCACACACTTACACGACGGCGAAGAACTTGACAAGGAACAGCGCGGAGATCACGTAGGTCAGAACGCTGACTTCCTTAGCCTTGCCGGAGAGCACCTTGACAAAGGTGTAGGAGATGAGGCCCAGGCCGATGGCGTGGCCGATGGAGCCGGAGATCGGCATACCGATGAGCATGATGGACACCGGCAGCATTTGGTCCATGTCGCTGAAGTCCACATTCTTGAGGCCCTGGAGCATCAGAACGCCGACATAGATCAGCGCGGCGGAGGTCGCAGCGCCGGGGATGACGGCGGCGATGGGGGCGAGGAACATGCAGGCGAGGAACAGGATGCCCGCGGTGAGCGCGGTCAGGCCCGTACGGCCGCCCGCTTCCACGCCGGAGGCGGACTCGATGAACGTGGTGACGGTGGAGGTACCGGTGCAGGCGCCCGCGACCGTACCGATGGCATCGGACAGCAGGGCTTCCTTCATCTGGGGCATGTTGCCGTCCTGATCGACCATGCCGGCGCGGGAGGCCGTACCGACGAGCGTGCCGATGGTATCGAACATATCGATCATGCAGAAGGTGATGACGAGCGTGATGGCGGTGAACCAGCCGATGTTCACAAAGCCCGCAAAGTCAAACTTGAAAAGCGTGGTGGAGACCATGTCGGCGAAAGGCGGGACAAAGCTCGCAGTCGCGAGGCTCGCAAACGGATTGACATGCAGGAAGATGGCGCTGCCCGCCCAGTAGATAACGGACGAGAACAGCATGCCGAGCAGCACTGCCGCCTTCACGCCCTTCTTGGCGAGGACGACCATGACGAAAACGCCGAGGAACGCGGTCGCGACGGTCAGGACCATCGCATCGTAGCCCGAGCCCATGTTGCCCTTGATGATGCTGGGCGTCAGCGCGCCGAAGAAGTCACGCATCATGTAGAACGGGCCGCCGTTTTCAGAGTAGATACCGACGTTGGAGCCAAGGCCCACGTTCATCAGCATCAGGCCGATGGCGGGAGCGATGCCGTAGCGCACGCCGAGAGGAATGGCCTCCACGATCTTCTCACGCACCTTTAAGAGCGTGAGGATGAGGAACACGATACCCTCGACAAGGATGATGACGAGCGCCGCCTGGAACGCGGACTCGTACTCGCACTCGTTGATGACCGCGATGTTGGCGACGACCACCGCGAAGAAGCTGTTGAGTCCCATGCCGGGCGCCATGACGAACGGCTTGTTGGCGAAAAACGCCATGCAAATCGTGCCGATCGCCGAGGCGATGCAGGTGGCAAGGAACACACCGTTCCACAGCGGCGTACCCACTGCAAAGTTGGTCAGCAGGTTCGGGTTGAGCGCGATGATGTAGGCCATGGTCATAAACGTGGTAAGACCGGCAAGGATCTCGGTGCGTACCGTAGTACCGTTGGCCTTCAGCTTAAATAGCTTTTCCATGATTTTCTCCCTTTCTTTTTTGTTTTTCCGCCCGCTTCCTAACAAAAAATTAGGAAGCAAAACAGATTTTCAGTCAATATTATAAACATCCCGACAAGAAATTGCAAGTGTTCTGTTTATTTTTACCACACTTTCTCACTCCGCGCCGAGAGTTCCGCCGGTTTCTGTTGTGTTTTTGTTTGCTTTGCGCTATACTATATTTAGTAAAAATTTGCATTTTGGGAGGTGCATGCCGTGAAGCTGATGGTTTTAGACGGCAACTCCATCATCAACCGCGCCTATTACGGTGTCCGTCCGCTCACCACGCGCGACGGGTTTTTCACCCACGCGATCTTCGGCTTTCTGACGATGCTCGGCCGCTTACTCGACGAGGAAAAGCCCGAGGCGCTGTGCGTCGCCTTCGACCGCCGCGAGCCGACGTTCCGCCACCTCGAGTACGAGGGCTACAAGGCCACGCGCCACGCCATGCCCGAAGAGCTCGCCATGCAGATGCCGGTGCTCAAGGACGTGCTCGACGCGATGAACATTCCCCGCTACGAGCTCGCGGGCTTTGAAGCCGACGATCTGATCGGTACGATCTCGCGCAAGTGCGAAAGCGCAGGCTGGGACTGTGTCGTCGCCACGGGAGACAAGGATTCTTTGCAGCTCGTGACCGAGCACACAACCGTCAAGCTCATTTCCACGCGCATGGGCCAGACCACGACGAAGGACATGACGCCCGAGAGCTTTCGTGAGGTCTACGGCTTTGCGCCCATCCACATTGTCGACCTCAAAGCCCTGATGGGTGACGCGAGCGACAATATCCCCGGCGTGCCGGGCGTTGGCGAAAAGACGGCGATGGCGCTCATCCAGAAATACCAGGGCATCGACGAAATTTACCGGCTGCTCCCCGATATCGAGGCCAAGCCGAACGTCATCAAAAAGCTCACCGAGGGCGAGGAGAGCGCACGCCAGAGCTTCCACCTCGCGACCATCGTGACGGACGCACCACTCGAATTTTCTCCGCAGGACAATCTGCGCAAGGCGCCGTCAGACGCGCTCTATCCGCTCTTTATGAAGCTGGAATTTACCAAGCTCATCGACAAATACGGTCTCAAGCCGCCCGCCGATATCCCCGCCGCCGAGGAGCCTGTCGACCTCACCGTGACCGCCGAGGCCGTGACCACAGTGGAAAAGGCCAAGGAATATCTCTCGCTCTTCCGCAAGGCGGAGCACGTGACGCTGCTGGCGCTGCCGGACCTTTCCGGCGTGATCGTCGACTTCGTTGCAGGCGAATCGACCGCCGTCTCTGCCGAGTTCTACTTCAGCCGCTACGAGAGCGACTGGAACGCGCTGCTGCGCGCCCTGTTCTCGGATGATATCAAGAAAGTCAGCCACAACGTCAAGGACCTCCAGCGCACGCTGCTCGAAAACGACCTTCCCATCGAAGGGTTCATTTTTGACACCGCGCTCGCAGGGTACCTGCTCGACGCGACGGCGGGCAAGTACGATATCGCGTCGCTCTTCGCCGCCTACTTCCACCAGACGCTTGCCGAGCCGAAGCACTTAGATCCAGACGCTTTCTCGATGCTCGGCGACACGGCCGAGGCCGAGACGGCGTTCCACGTCTATACCAGCGCCGTCGATGCGCTGTATGAGGCCTTTGCCCCCGAACTTGAAAAGCGCGAGCTGCACGAACTCTATTATGAGGTTGAGCTGCCCCTCTGCGCCGTGCTCGCGCGCATGGAGCACGCGGGCATGCGCGTGGACGCGAACGCTCTCGCGGCCTTCGGCAGCGAGATGGAAGTGCAGCTCAAGACGCTCGAGCAGCACATCTATGAAGAGGCGGGCGGGCCGTTCAACATCAACTCCCCCAAGCAGCTCGGCGAGGTGCTCTTTGAGAGATTGCAGCTCCCGCACGGCAAAAAGACGAAGACCGGCTGGTCGACGAACGCGGACGTGCTCGAAAAGCTCCGGTGGGAGAATCCCATCGTCGAAGAGGTTTTGCAGTACCGCCAGTATGCAAAGTTCCGCTCGACCTACTGCGACGGGCTTTTGAAGGTCATCGCGCCCGACGGGCGCATCCACACGAGCTTCCAGATGACCGTCACGGCGACGGGCCGTTTGAGCTCGACCGAGCCGAATTTGCAGAATATCCCCACGCGCACGCAGCTCGGCAGCGAATTTCGCCGCATGTTCGTCCCCGCGGACGGCTGCGTGCTCGTCGACGCGGACTATAGCCAGATCGAGCTGCGGCTGCTCGCGCACATCGCGGATGACGAGGCGATGAAGCAGGCGTTTCTGACCGGTGAGGACATCCACACCGTCACGGCCGCGCAGGTCTTCGGCGTGCCAAGCGATCAGGTCACCAAGCAAATGCGCTCGCACGCGAAGGCCGTGAATTTCGGCATCGTATACGGCATTTCCGCCTTCTCGCTCGCGCAGGACATCGGCGTGCCGGTATACGAGGCGAAGGAATATATCGAGACGTACTTTGAGCGCTTCCCCGGCATCCGCCGCTATATGGACGAGGTCGTCGTGCAGGCGAAAGAGCGCGGCTATGTCGAAACGCTGATGCACCGCCGCCGCGCGCTGCCCGAGCTGGCGGCGAGCAACTTCAACACCCGTTCGTTCGGCGAGCGTGTCGCGCGCAACATGCCCATCCAGGGCACAGCCGCGGACGTCATCAAGCTCGCAATGGTGCGCGTCGACGAGCGGCTGCACAAGGAAAGCTTAAAGGCAAAGCTCATTTTGCAGGTGCACGACGAACTCATCGTCGAGTGCCCGGAGGAGGAAAAGGAGACGGTCGCACGGCTCCTCACCGAGGAGATGGAGGGCGCAGTGCACCTCTCCGTTCCCCTGACCGCCGAGGCCCACTGGGGCAAAAACTGGCTGGAAGCCAAATGACCGGAGGAAACCAATGGAACAGTTAAAGAAAAAAGTCCGCATCGTGCCGATGACGAACGAATATTTGAATGACGTTGCCGAGCTTGAGCGCACATGCTTCTCGAACCCCTGGTCGCGCAACATGCTCGCAGAGGAGCTTGAAAACGCGTGCTCGGCCTTCTTAGTCGCGCTGGATGCAGAAAACGGCAGCGTCGTCGGCTACGCGGGGCTGCTCGCCGTCGCGGACGAGGGCTGCATCACCAAGATGGCCGTCCGCCCCGACTGCCGCCGCGGCGGCGTGGCGGGTCAGCTTCTCGACGTGTTTATCCGCTTCGCCGAGGGCAGCGGCCTTGCGTTCTTGACGCTGGAGGTGCGTGAGAGCAACTATGCCGCCATCGCCCTGTACGGCAGCCGCGGCTTCCGCGGCGAGGGCCGCCGCAAAAACTACTACGACCACCCGAAAGAGGACGCCATCATCATGACGAAGGAATTCGGCGCAGCAGAAGCGGAGGCGCAGCAATGAAAATTCTCGCTTTCGAGTCCTCCTGCGACGAAACCGCCGTCGCGGTCGTCGAGGACGGACGAAAAATTCTCTCCGACGCCATCGCGTCGCAGGCCGACCTGCACGCGCTATACGGCGGCGTCGTGCCGGAGATCGCGTCGCGTAAGCACATCGAGGCCATCGCCGCGCTGACCGATCAGGCGCTCAAGGAGGCGGGCGTCGAGAAAAAAGACATCGACGCCGTGGCCGCGACCTACGCGCCGGGTCTCATCGGCGCGGTGCTCGTGGGGCTGAACTTTGCCAAGAGCGCGGCCTACGCGCTGAATGTGCCGCTCATCCCTGTGCACCACATCCGCGGCCACATCGCCGCGAATTACTTAGCGTTCCCAGAGCTTGAGCCGCCGTTTCTGGCGCTGTGCATGTCCGGCGGCAACACGCTCATCGTCGACGTGCGCGACTACACGGACTTTGCGCTCCTCGGCGCGACGCGTGACGATGCGGCGGGCGAGTGCTTTGACAAGGCCGCGCGCGTGCTCGGCCTTCCCTACCCCGGCGGCGCGGCGATGGACAAGCTCGCCCACGAGAGCGAGGGCGGCGTCTACGAGCTGCCGCGCGCAAAGATCGACGGGTGCCCTCTCGATATGAGCTTTTCGGGCCTCAAGACCGCCGTCGTGAACCTTGCGCACAACGCCGAGCAGACGGGAAAGCAGCTTGACCGCGCGGCACTCGCGCGCGACTTCACACAGGCCGTCGTCGACGAGCTCGTCCCGCGCGCGATGCTCGCCATGCAGCAAAGCGGGCGCAAGGTGCTTGCCGCCGCAGGCGGTGTCGCCGCGAACTCGTTCATCCGCGCAGAGCTCGAAAAGGAGTGCCGAAAGCACGGCTACCGGCTCTACATGCCGCCGCTCAAGCTCTGCGGCGACAATGCCGCCATGATCGGCTGCCAGGCGTACTACGAGTACCTGCGCGGCGCGCACGCGGGCAGCGAGCTCAACGCGTGGGCGAACATGGAGATCTCCGAGGTCCCGTTCTATGGGCACGCATGATGGGCATCGCGCCCGCATGAAGGCGCGCTTCGTGCGCTGCGGGCTCGATAATTTTGATGACCACAGCGTGCTCGAGCTGTTGCTGTTTTATGCCGTGCCGCGGCGCGACGTCAACGAGCTCGCGCACGCGCTGCTGGACCATTTCGGCACGCTTGACGCGGTCTTTGAGGCGAGTTTTGAGGATGTGATGCAGGTGCCCGGTGCGGGGGAGAACGTGGCGACGCTGCTCACGCTCGTCCCGCAGGTCGGCCGCCGCTATCAGATGGCCAAGCGCCGCCAGCAGACGATCCTGCGCTCGAGCGCGGAGGCGGGGCAGTACCTCGTGCCGCTGTATCTGTATGAGCGCGCCGAGGTCGTCTATCTCCTGTGTCTGGACGCCAAGGGCGGCCTCATCAGCTGCCGGGAGGTCGGGCGCGGCGTCGTCAATGCCGCCGAGGTGTCCGTGCGCACCATTGTCGAGACGGCGCTGTCGCAAAAGGCGGTGTCCGTCATCCTCAGCCACAACCACGTTGACGCCTACGCGCTGCCGTCGCGGGAGGACGAGCTGACGACCAAGCGCGTGCGCGATGCGCTTTTGCTCGTAGGAATCACGCTGGCGGATCATATCATCGTCTGCGGCGAGGATTATGTGTCGTTTGCCGACAGCGGCCTGCTCTGAATCATCACCAGCGGCGCAAATCCTGCATTTTATCTGTCAAGCCTTTTTTCAAATCTCTCGCGTGAGCGAGAGATTTGCATTATGGTAACAAAATTGCTTTTTGTGAAATCCACAAAGTCCGTTTCCGGTTTTGGCTGTTTTGTGCAAAAGAACGGCAAGGCATTGAAAACACTTGAATATTTGCGTGTTGAAAACCCTGTTGAAAATGTTGATAACTCGCAGCAAAGGCGAGCCGAATAAAATATTATGTAAACTTTGTGTCACGAAAATGTAAGAACTTTGATTTGCACCATACCCGCAAATGCCTGAAACAACGTGGGTTTGCGGCGGCGGGTAACAGTGCAAATTCTGCACAAGCGACATGAATCGAAGATAAACGACAAAACGTGCAAAAAAACAACATTTTTTCATGCATGAAAACAGATAGTAATCATCGAACTTTGGTGTTGACATCCGCAGAGACTTGTGATAGAATGTGCAAGCTGTTAGAAATTCGCTAGTGTAGCTCAGTCGGTAGAGCAGCTGATTCGTAATCAGCAGGTCGTGTGTTCGAGTCACATCACTAGCTCCAAAGCGCCTTGTGGTCTTGACCGCAGGGCGTTTTTGCGTTCCATGCTTGACGCAGTGATCGGTGCACAGTATAATAAGTAAGACATACGCAGTATCCGCAGAGCCGTCCGGGACGGCATTTTTGTGTTCTTCGGATTAGGCTGCTCTAACTTGGCGCAACATCAGGAGGTACGGCGCAATGGCCACAGCAAAGGAACTCGAATTTCAGGCAGAACGCAAGGCGGCTGCATGGCAAGGCGGGAAACCGCAGCCGGCGCCGCTTCCGGCCGATGTGCACGCAGCTACCTGCCTTGTCGATTCAGATGGGGAAGCGGCACGGACGGCTTACCCGGTTTTCCCGGGAATCGAGATAGCGTATCACGACGTCCATGCGGCAAGCGCCGCCACGCAGCGCGCGTGTGCGGCCGGCTGTCTCGAGATCCATCACTGCCGCGAGGGGCGCATCGCTTACCCATATGGCGATGCCTGCTTTTTTCTCGCGCCGGGCGATCTGGCGATCGTGCAGCGCGCGGCAGAAGCAGTCCCGGTGCGCTTTCCGACCGGGCACTACCATGGCATCACGGTGACGATCGACCCGGCGCGCGCGCCGGACTGCCTGTCGTGCTTTCTGGAGGATGTCGAGGTGCGGCCGAGTGCGCTCATCGAAAAGTTCTGTGCGGACGGTGCCTGCTTTGTCACGCGCTCGTCGTCGGGCGTGGCGCACATTTTCTCTGAGCTCTACTCCGTGCCGGAGGGCATCCGCAAGGGCTATTTCAAGGTGAAGATTCTGGAGCTGCTGCTGTTTTTGAGTGCGTTTCCCATTCAGGCGGCGCAGCCGCAGCACGGTTATTCTCTGTCGCAGGTGCAGCTCGCCGAGCAGATCGGCGCGTACCTGCTTCAAAACACGGAGCGGCGGCTGACGGTTGCGGAGCTCTCGCGGTACTTCGGCGCTTCGGCCACACTGATCAACAGCAGCTTCCGCGGCGTGTACGGCATGTCGCCGGCGGCGTTTTTGCGTGCGCAGAAAATGCACGGCGCTGCCAGACTTTTGCGCCGGACTGACCGCACGGTGCTGGATATTGCCGGGCAATTCGGGTATGATAACGGCAGCAAGTTCGCCAAAGCATTCCGGGATGTCATCGGTGTCTCGCCCAACGCCTATCGCAGCGGCATCGACTGCGACAGCTGCGCGCCGGAGGCACCCATGCTCTGACGGCGGGAAGCATATTTTCATTTTGGAGCCATGTTCCGATAAATTGGAGCGGATGCCGGGGGTGATGTGCTGTATCCTAACGTCAGACAGAACAAAGCGCGTAACTTTTCACATGTAGGTTAGATAACTTTAACCTATGAGCGCGCAGAATTGCTCACTGCGCGAAAACCGGTAAACGACCACAGACGAGGAGGCAAGCCATGTCGGAGGAAAACGTTGTGCGGCTCTGTGCACCGACGCTGGCCGGGATCAAGACCGGCAGCCTGTTCCCGTGCCCGTATGAATGCCGGGAGACTCTGCTCACGGAGATCCGCCGGTACAATCAGGTGCTCGTCCCGAAGGGGCTCTGCCTCCTGCCGCTGCGGTTTACGGAAAAGAGCGCGTTGCTGTATCTGTACCGACCGTGTGATCTGGAGCGGGATCTGCAGGACCGGCTGGCAACGGAGATCCTGCAGCACGCGGGCTATGCCTGCACCGGCAGCGAGCAGTGTCTGATGCAGCTCATTGAGCGGCTGCGTGCATACGATGAATTCCCGCATGAGATCGGCCTGTTTCTGAGCTATCCGCCGGAGGACGTCAAGGGATTCATCGAGCACCACGCGGCGGATTTCAAGTACGCCGGCCTCTGGAAGGTGTACGGCGACGAGCAGCGGGCGCGCGATCTCTTTGCAAAATACCGGCGCTGCACGGAAATCTACTGTGAACGTCTGCACGCGGGCTTGAGCATTGCGCAGCTCGCCGTGAACGTGCAGCGGCCGAATACAGCACAAAAGGAAAGGATGTTACCATCATGAAAAAAGCAGCAGTCATCTATTGGAGCGGCACCGGCAACACCGAGGCCATGGCCAACGCCGTGCTCGATGGCATGAAAAGTGCCGGAGCGGACGCGGTGCTTCTGACCGCCTCTGATGTGGACGCTTCCGCCGTCGGCGGATATGACGCCGTGGCGCTCGGCTGCCCGGCCATGGGCTCCGAGGTTCTGGAGGACATGGAGTTCGAGCCGATGTTCGAAGGCTGCAAGTCCGCCCTGAAGGGCAAACGTGTCGCCCTGTTTGGCTCTTACGGCTGGGGCGGCGGCGAGTGGATGCAAAACTGGGAGCGCGATTGCCGCAGCTCCGGTATCCAGCTCGCGTGCGACAGCGTGATCTGCAACGACGCGCCCGATGATGCGGCCCTTGCGGCCTGTCAGGCGCTGGGCAAGGCGCTCGTCGACTGATTTCTTTCGATCGTACCCGGATCCCCCTCCGGTTACCGATACCAACAACAGGCATCAAGCCATATCACCTCTCTTCTCTTCCCCCATTCCCTGCAGCAGTGTGACACCACGCATATTGCCTGTGCGTGACTGCTGCTCCCAGCAAAAGAATCGTCCGCCGAATTCCCCTTCCGGCGGACGATTTTTTTATGCCCGCGCTTGACAACGCGGCGTGTATCCGCCTATCATAATTCAGAGTGCAAATCCGGGAGGCAGCGTCCATGCGCATACATGAATTTGGAACCGAACACGAAAAGACCGTCCTGCTGCTGCACAGCGCCTGCCTGAGCTGGCGCATGTTCCGCCCGGCAGTGGAGCGGCTGCAGACGCAGTATCATCTCATCATTCCGGCGCTGCCGGCGCATGACCCGGACGAAAAGACGCCATACACGAGCGTGGAGGCCATCGCGGCCGAGCTGGGCGGCTGGCTGACGCAGCGGGGCATCGGCGCGCTCTGGGGGCTGTACGGCGTGTCCATGGGCGGCGCGGTCGCGCTGCGGCTGCTGGCGGACGGAAAGATCCCGGTGCGCACGTGCGTGCTCGATGCGGCCATCACGCCGTACCGTGCGCCGCGGTGGCTGACGCGGGGCTTTTCCCTGCGCAACTATCTCGTCATCCGGTTTGCACAGCGGCACCTGGCGCTCATCCGCCGGGCGTTCCCGTCGCAGCGCTTCGGTCAGGCGGCGGTGGAGGACGTCTGCACGATATTGGGGCGGATGGACCGGCGCGATGTCTGGCGCGTGTTCGACTCCTGTTTCCACTATCCGCTGCCGAAGCAGCTTTGCACGGCGGCGCGCGTGTCGTATTGGTACGGAGAAAAGGAATACTCCCAGCGCGCGCTGGACATCCGTCATGTGCGCCGTCTGCTGCCGGAGGCGGTGTTCGTCGCGTTTCCGGACTGCGCGCACGCGGAGTTTGTCGCCGGGCAGCCGGAGGCCTTTGCCGCGCGGCTGGCCGAGACGCTCGAGCGGGACTAGATCCATATCTATAAAACCAGCGCCCTGCACGGGAACTTCCTCTTGCACAGGGCGCTGGTTTTTGCTCTTTATTGTGCTGTGATGGCGGCTGCGATCTGCTCGGCGCCGTTGCGCGGCAGCCATGCGGCCTGCGCGGCCAGCATACGTTCGGCGCATACCGGGTCATAGATGAGCCGGTCGGCAAAGCGCGCCGCCTCGTCCACATTGCGCGCAAAAAACGACAGGCCGTGGCGGGCGAAGAACGCGGCGTTTTCCGTCTCCACGCCGGGGATGGCCATCGTGTGCACGAGCGGCACGCCCAGCATGGCGGCCTCGGAGCTGGAGATGCCGCCGGCCTTGCTCAGCAGCACGTCGGCCGCGTGCATATAGACCGGCACCTGATCCGTGAACGGCACGGTCAGCACGCCCTGCCCGTGGTAGGCGTCCTCGAGCGCCTGCCGCAGCGCCTCGTTCCGGCCGGGCAGCACGCACAGCAGTGCGTTTTCATCCGGCACGCGGCGGATCGCGTCGCACAGCGACACGGCGTCGCCGCAGCCAATGCCGCCGGTCATGATGAGATAGATCTTCTTGTCCGTCGGCAGCCCCAGCGCTGCGCGCGCGGCGGCTTTGTCCATCGGCGCGAGAAAGCGCGCCGCCACCGGCATGCCGGACACGATGAGCTTTTCGGCCGGCATCCCGGCCTGAATGCACAGCTCCCGCACCTCGCTGTGCGGCAGGAAGTAAGCGTCGAGGTCGGTCTCGGCGAGAAACGGGATGCACGTATAGTCCGAGAGGATGCCGTAGCATTTCACATCGCAGCGCTCCCACCGGCGTAGGAACGTGAGTGTTTCCATTGGGAACAGGTGCGAGCAGACAACGGCGTCATAGCCGTTGTCGCGGATGAAGGCGTTGAGCTGCCGCGCATGGCGGATGTTGGCCATGTAGACCGGCGAGGTGACGCCGGTCGCGCTGTACATCGCACCCGCGTGGTACATCATGCCGAACACGTCCGGCGCTTTGGTCGAGATGCGGTTGAGGATTTTGTCAAAGCTCAGCGGCCCGGGGTCGCCGAACATGTGCAGCATATCGAGGAAGGATGTCTCGTGTCCGCGCGCGTCGAGCGCCTCCTTGACGGCGAGCGCGCAGTGGTTGTGCCCCTCGCCGGTGCTGCAGCTCAAAAGCAGGATTTTCATACCGTTGCCTCCTGTGTGTTTCGTAGCGTGTTCGCCGTCAGCGGCCGGCGCAGCCGAGGTTACTTGCGGAAATGCCCAGAACAGAGGCGGCGAGGTGCTTGCCGCTCGCGGTTTTCATGATCGTGTCCAGAAAATGCACGATGCTCTCCTTACCGTATCCGTTCTCGGATGCGTTTACGATGTAGTCCGCCTCGATGAGGATCTGGTAGTCCATGCCGCAGATATTCTGTAGCGTGTGGTGATGCCCCACGAGGTAGGCCACGCGCGATCTGCGCCTCCGTCATGCCGGTGCCAGCCAGAAAGCTGCGCACCAGCACGGCGCCCTCCTGCTCCTGATATTTTCCGTTGGTGTTGCCGTATTTCTCGCGGCAGAGCGGGCAGGCAATGTCGTGCGTGATGGCGGCGACCTCCAGAAGATACTGCGTCTCCGCGTCCAGCCCCTCCAGTTCGCCGATCGTGCGGGCGTAGGCCCAGACGCGCAGGAGGTGGTCAATGTCGTGGATATTGCCATTGGATGCGGCGATCATTTTGCTGAGAATTTGTGCGATGGTCATGGGATGCCTCCGTTGTCCGTCAGTTGAAATGCCCGTCGTTTGCGGCGAAGAGCCGCGCACACTGGGCGCGCAGCGCCGCGTGCTCGGGCGCGCAGAGCGTGGGGTCGGCGGCAAGCACCGCACGCGCTGCGTCGCGCGCGTCGTTGACGGCGGCCATGTTCGTGCCGAGGTCTGCGATGTGCAGCGCCGGCAGGCCGTGCTGCCGGTTGCCGAAGAAGTCGCCCGGTCCGCGCTGGCGCAGGTCGGCCTCGGCGATCTGAAAGCCGTCAGCCGTGTCGCACAGCACCTTCAGCCGCGCGCGCGATTCTTCCGTGCGTGTGTCCGACACGAGCACGCAGTAGGACTGAAACGGTCCGCGTCCAATGCGTCCGCGCAGCTGGTGCAGCTGCGAGAGGCCGAAACGCTCGGCGTTTTCGATGATCATGAGCGCCGCGTTCGGCACGTCCACGCCGACCTCGATGACCGTCGTCGAGACGAGGATATCCGTCTCCCCGGCGGCAAAGGCGGCCATGCAGGCGTCCTTGTCCTTGGCCTTCATGCGGCCGTGGATGCAGGCGACGCGGTGCTGCGGGAACGTCCGCTGCAGCACCTGCGCGTGCTCCTCGGCGGATTTGAGCTCGGAGGGGATATCGTCCGTGTCCTCGACCTTCGGGCAGACGACAAATACCTGCCGCCCCTCACCGATGAGCTTGTCGATGAAGGCGTTGAGCCGCGCCCGGTAGCGCTCGTCCACGCACACGGTCTGCACCGGCTGCCGTCCGGGCGGCAGCTCGTCGATGATCGACACGTCCAGATCCCCATACACCAGCAGCGCCAGCGTGCGCGGGATGGGCGTCGCGCTCATGACGAGCGTGTGCGGCTGCTCGCCCTTGCGCACGAGCGCAGCGCGCTGCTCGACGCCGAAACGGTGCTGCTCGTCCGTGATGACAAGACCGAGACGGAAAAACGTCACCGAGTCGCTGATGAGCGCGTGCGTGCCGACGACCACGTCGAGCAGACCGCCGGCGAGCGCCTGCTTTACCTCGCGCTTTTGCCGCGCGGTCATTGCGCCCGTCAGCCGTCCGACGCGGATGCCGAACGGCTCGAGCAGCGTGCGCAGCGTGTGCTCGTGCTGCTCGGTGAGGATCTCGGTCGGCGCCATGAAGGCGCTCTGGCAGTCGTTTTCGTGCGCAAACCAGATGCACGCCGCGGCAACGAGCGTCTTGCCGGAGCCGACATCGCCCTGTACAAGGCGGCTCATCGGCACGCCGGAGATCATGTCCTGCACGGCGGCGGCGACGGCGCGCCGCTGCGCCCCGGTGGGCGAGAAGGGGAGCGTGCGGTAAAATGTCTCGAGATCAGCATTTTGCATACGGATGCCGCCCTCAGCGCGCCGCTGCGAGCGGATGCGCGCCATGGCCGTCGAGAGCACGAACAGCTCCTCGAACACCAGGCGCTTTCGCGCGAGCGTGAGTGCCGCCGCATCGGTCGGCTGGTGAATGTTTTGCAGGGCATAGTCCTGCTGCGCGAGGGCGTAGGTGCGCGCGATGTCCGCCGGGATCACGTCCTGCAGCTGCCCGATGCAGGCGTGCAGCGCGGGGAGCATGGCCTTGCGCACGTCGTTTTGCGTCACGCCCGTCGTCAGCGGGTAGATGGGGTAAAAGCAGTTGGTCACGCTGCCGCAGCGCGCCGCCTGTTCGCAGACGGGGTTGGTGAGCGTCTTGCGAAAGCCGTTTGCCTCCACTTTGCCATAGAAGATGTATTCCTCGCCTGCGTGCAGGCTGTTTTTGCGGTAGGGCTGGTTGAAGTAGGTCACGTCGAGCGCGCCGGTGTCGTCGGCGATGCGTGCCTTGACGAGCGTGAGCCCGCTGCGCACATACTGTGTGCGCGGCTCGCCCGCGACCGTCGCGCGGATGCACACAGCCTCACCGGGCTGCGCGGCCGCGATCGTGCGAAACTGCGTCCGATCCTCGTAGCGGCGGGGATAGAGTCCGGCCAGATCGCGCAGCGTCGCCACGCCGAGCTTTTGAAAGGCCTGCGCTTTTTTCGGCCCGATGCCGGTCAGCGCCTCAAGCGGGGTATCCGGTGTGTAGGTCATGGTGTCGCCTCCTGTGCGCCGCATTTCCAGCGCCAGAGCCGCGCCTGATCCTCCGGCGCGGCATAGCCGATGCCGACGCGGGTGTCGGTCTCGAGCGCGAAGCGCTGCCCGTCGTCCTCGAGCCAGAGCTCCGGACAGGTGAGGATGTCGCAGTCGTTGAACGTCTTGTCGATCTGCAGCCGCTTTGTGAGCTTGCCCGGTCCGTTCGCACCGTCGGCGCACGCGCGGATGAGCACGGCCTGCGGCTCGTCCGCGTGCCCGGTCACGATGTTGAGCATCCAGTGCATCCCGTAGCAGAGGTAGACGTAGATCGTGCCGCCGTCATGGTAGAGCACCTCCGTGCGCCGTGTGCGCCCGCGGCTGGCGTGGCAGGCGGTGTCCTGCTCGCCGCGGTAGGCCTCCGTCTCCGTGATGCGCGCGCGCAGCAGCGTGCCGTCCGGCAGTCTGCGCACCAAAATGCGCCCAACCAGCTCCGGCGCGACGCAAAGCACGTCGCGCCGGAAAAATTCCCGATCCTGCAGTTTCATGGCTCTCAGCTCGCATAGTCGACGACATAACTGTCGCCGTTGGGGGTGAATTGTCCGTACAGACCGTTGGTGAGCACCACGTGGCCGTCGGTCTTGACAAGCAGCATCTCAAACCCGCCGTAGGTGCGCCAGTAGTTGAGCGCCGCCTGCGGACCGAGCACGAACATCGCGGTCGACAGGCAGTCGGCCAGCGTGCCGTCCTCGCACACGATCGTCACGGCCAGCAGACCGTTGTTGACCGGGCGCCCGGTCGTGGGGGAGAGGATGTGGTGATACTTCTGCCCGCCCTCGGTGAAATAGCGCTGATAGCTGCCGGAGGTGATGACCGCCGTCTCGCCCACGGTGAGATAGCCGAGATAGCTGCCGGTGTCATTCGGGTCCTGAATGGCGATGTTCCAGTCGCTGCCGTCCGGCTTTTTGCCGAGCGTCTGCACGTTGCCGCCGAGGGACACAACGCCGCTCGTGACGCCGGCGGCGCGCATCGCCTGAATGGCATAGTCCGAGGCACAGCCCTTGGCCACTGCGCCGAAGCTCAGCGCCATGTCTGCCGGCATGGTGACAAGGGAGTTTGCGCTGTCGTCCGTTGCGGCCAGCTGCACCTTGCTCATGTCCACGCAGGGGAGCAGACGCTCGATCTCCGCATCCGACGGCACGCGGTAGTTCTGGTCGATGAAGCCCCAGAGCTTGCTCAGCGGATAAGTCGTCAGATCGAACGCACCGTTTGTGCGCTCGTACACGGTCTGCGCCGTGCGCAGCATCTTGGCGATCTGCTCGTTGACCACGACGGGCGAGCCCATGGCGTGGTTGATCTCATAGGTCTTGCTGCGCTCGTTTTCCGGGTCGAGGAGCGTGTCCATGCTGTTGATGATGCTGATGGCGGCGTTGATGCCGTCATCGGCCTTTTTGCCGTAGGCGGTCAGATCCATGACGGTGTCCATGGCAAAGATCTGCTGCGTGGTGCTTTTTGCCTCGCCGCAGGCGCTCAGCGGCAGCACCAGCGCGCAGCACAGCAGCAGCGCGAGCAGACGTGTGTGCAGATGTGTATGCTTCATAGAGGGTGTGTCCTTCCGATACAGGTTGCTTTTTTCTCAGTATAGCATATCCGCCGCCGAATGGAAACAGAAAATCCGCTTTACTTTTCGGCCGGACTTTGCTATAATAACTCCTGCTGAATATGCGCCCGTAGCTCAGCTGGATAGAGTGACAGACTCCGACTCTGTAGGCCAGCGGTTCGAATCCGCTCGGGCGTACCACAAAAAACCTGCCGTGAGGCAGGTTTTTTTGCTGTGCGCCGCGGATTCGAGGTTTATCCCCGGGAGGGGAAATCCGCTCGGGCCTATCCCAGCGCCACATCCAGCGTCATCATCACGCTGAAACCGACAGCGAAGAAAACTGTTCCGAGGTTGGAGTGCTTTCCCTGGGACATTTCGGGGATCAGCTCCTCCACCACAACGTAGAGCATGGCACCGGCTGCAAAGCTTAAAAGATACGGCAGCGCCGGGATCACAAGCTGCGCGGCGAGGATGGTCAGCACCGCGCCGATCGGCTCGACGGCGCCGGAAAGCACACCGCCCCAAAATGCCTTGCCCTTTCGCACGCCTTCCGCACGGAGCGGCATGGAGATGATCGCCCCTTCGGGAAAGTTCTGAATGGCGATGCCGAGTGACAAAGCGAGTGCACTCGCCGCCGTGATCTGCGTGTTCCCCGCGAGAAACCCCGCGTACATGACGCCCACCGCCATGCCCTCCGGAATGTTGTGCAGCGTCACTGCCAGCACCATCATGGTCGTGCGGCCCAGTTTGCTCTTCGGCCCCTCGGCCTGATCGCTGCCCACATGGAGGTGGGGGATCAGCCGGTCGAGCAGGAGCAAAAACAGCACCCCGGCCCAAAAGCCGGCCAACGCGGGAAGAAAAGACAGCCTGCCCATGTGATCGGACTGTGCAATGGCGGGGATCAGCAGGCTCCATATCGAGGCCGCCACCATCACTCCGGCGGCAAAGCCGGCAAGAGAGCGCTGAACCAGATCGCCCAGCGACTTTTTCATAAAGAACACGCAGGCAGCACCCAGTGTTGTGCCGAGAAAGGGAATCAGTATTCCGAGAAAGACTTCCATTTGTTGCACCGCCTTTTCGTAGTATTTTATAGTTCACCTGATCTGACCGGTCTGAAATGCGTATGAGTTAGATTAGACTAACCGGCATACCTTAAAATGGCTGCATTTCTGCAGCAATGCTATGACCCTGCGTTCATTATACTGTACTTTTTCGCATTTTGCAAGCGGCGAGAGCGGACGGCGGCTGCGCTGCCGTGCGGGGGGCGTTATTACGGGTGTCCATTTTTGCGGACAAGATGGGCTTTTCGTGTGCAGATCCGCATGATATAATCAAAGCAAACGCAGGATCGGCCGCGCCGGAATCTGCGGAAGAATGCATCGTTGGAGGTACGCAGGATGCCAAAAGCGAAGTGGAATCTGAACACCGTTTACATATCCGAGCGGCTGCAGGAGAGCCTGCGGCCCATCTCCCGCTGCGCCATGACCACGGTGGTCGCGCCCATGGGCTACGGGAAGACCACGGCGGTGAACTGGTATCTCGGTGAGCGCGCCAGAGCGGAGCCCCTGCACAGCATCCGCATCAGCGTATATTCCGACAACCTTGCGATCTTCTGGAAAAGCGCACAGGAGGCGTTTGCCCGCGCGGGCTTTCCCTTCCTGCGGGAGTATCCCTGCCCGACGGACGCGGCGGGCGGCGGCCTGCTGATAGATGATCTGTGCCATGCGCTGGCGGGCGAGACGGCCTGCTATCTCTTCATCGACGATTTTCACCTGCTGACGGATAAGCGCGCCTCACTGTTTCTCTGCATGCTGGCAAACCGGCTTCCGGCAAATGTGCATCTGATCGTCGCCAGCCGGGATCGCTTTCTGCCTGCTGCGGAGGTGGTGCGGCTGGGGGCGCGGGTGTATCAGATCGGCACGGAGCAGCTGCGCCTCAACCATACGGAGCTTGCCGTTTATGCGCACCGCTGCGGCACGGAGCTTTCCGATGCACAGGTCGAACGCCTTCTCTACTCCAGCGAGGGCTGGTTTTCCGCCGTGTATCTGAATCTGCGCACGCTCTCCGAGCGCGGCGTGCTGCCCAGTCGTCATTCCGACATTTATGCCACCTTTACCGCCGCCATGATCGATCCGCTGCCGGAAAAGCAGCGGCAGTTTCTGGCGGTTATGGGGCTTGCCGATGAATTTACCGTGGAGATGGCGCAGTATATCACGGGCGATGCGTGCGCAGGGCAGATCCTCTCCCGGCTCACCGAGCAGAACGCCTTCGTCGCGCGCCTGCCGGATGGGCCGGCCTATCGCTTCCACCATATGATGAAAGCGTGCGCCGAGCGGAGCTTTCTGACGATGGAGCCGGAAACGCAGCGGCTGTATTGGCAGCGCTTCGGCAGCTGGTATGAGCAGCACGAACAGTATCTGCACGCCATCGCCGCCTACCGGAGGAGCGAAGACTACGCTGCGCTGCTGCGGGTCATCCGCAGCGATGCGGGCATCCTGCTGGCATCGCTGAAGCCGGAGGATGTACTTGAGGCGCTGGACAAATGTCCGGCCGAAACGCTCAAGGCCGACCCCTTTGCCATATTGGTGCTGATGCGCAGGATGTTCACATGGCGGCAGATCCCAAAGATGCTGGAGCTGAAGGCCCTGCTGCTGACGGCCATCGAGGAGCATCCGGAGATGCCGGAGGAGGAGCGCGGCAACCTGCTGGGCGAATGCGATCTCATTTTGAGCTTCCTCTGCTACAACGACATCAGCGCCATGAGCCGCCTGCACCGCAGCGCCAGCAGCCGGATGTCCCGCCCCGCTATCAGCATCCAGTCCGGCGGCGGCTGGACCTTTGGCTCGCCGTCCGTTTTGATGATGTTCTACCGCGCGCCGGGAGAGCTGGAAAGCGAGCTGGCCGAGATGGACGAGTGCATGCCCCATTACTATCGGGTCACGAACCATCACGGGCAGGGCGCGGAGACCATTATGCGCGCGGAGGCGCTGTTTTATCAGGGACACGTTACCGACGCGCACATCGAGCTGGAGCGCGCGTATGCGCAGGTCGGCGGCAACGGGCAGATCAATATGGCGCTCTGCTGTGACTTCCTGTCATGGCGGCTCTCGCTGCACACCGATGTGGAGCGGCGGTATACCTTCTCTGAGCGCTATGCGGCGCTGCTGCGCTATCATGACGCATCATGGATCAACATCTGGAGCGCCACGAGCGCCTATTATCATGCGCTGCGGGGCGAAACGGACAAGATCCCGGAAATCTTTTCGCAGCACCGGCTCTCTGATATCCATCTGCTCGCGCCGGGCAAGCCCATGATGGAGATGATCGAAAACCAGGTGTATCTTGCCCAGGGGGCGTATGCCAAGGTGGTGGGGCGCAGCGCGGAGCTGCTGGCGGCGTGCGAGGCGATGCACTACGCGCTGGTGGCGCTGCACATCCGCATCCAGACGGCAGCGGCGTATGCCAGGCTGGGCAAGCCCGAGACGGCGCACACATGGCTGCAAAAGGCGCTTTCGGACGCCGGGCCGGACGGCCTTGTGATGCCGTTCGCGGAAAACTACAGCATCCTGAAGCCCTTGCTGGCACGGGAAACGCGATCCGCTTTTGCCGCAAGGATCACCGCACTCGGCGAAGCGGCGCAGGCGCGAGGCGCAGAGCGTCTCCGTCCGGCGGCCTTCCGCGCACTGACGGTGCGGGAATTTGAGATCGTGGAGCTGATGGCGCAGCGCCTGAGCAACCGCGAGATCGCACAAAAGTGCTACCTCTCCGAGGGAAGCGTCAAGCAGTATGTGAATCAGATCTATTCCAAACTCCATATTGAGGGAGATACCCGCACCAAGCGCGCACAGCTTGCCGCGCTGCTGCATGAAAAGACCTAACCTTTGGTTAATGGTTCTCCCGCCGCATCCACCGTACAATGCTTGTACGGTGGATCTTTTATTTTTGCGGAAAGGAGGGCACGCACTTGAACCGAAGATATCTCACAGCGGTCACGCCGCTGCCTGACCATGTTCTGCAGGTCGATTTCGTGTCCGGAAGCCGGCTCCTGCTGGACATGAAGCCGTATCTGGACAAAACGCGCTTCTGCGCACTTTCTGATCCGCAGGTGTGGGGCAGTGCCGTGACCAACGGCATTTTTGTCCGCTTCGGCGATGTGGAGCTGAGCCACGATGAGATATTGTCCATGGCGGAACAGGAGCATTGACACAGTTGATTAGAAAAAGGAGAAACACACAATGAGACGCTTTATAAAATACCTGCTTCCCGCATTGCTGCTGGCGCTGTGCCTGAGCCTGGCCGCCTGCGGAAGCGGCGGCGATACCGACACCGACACGGATGCCGCGCCCGATTCCTTTGAGGGCATGGTCAAGGATAGCGAGCGGATGGCGAGCCTGTCTGACTACGGCGGCACGTGGGCGGGCGACGACGGCAGCACGATGCTCGTTGAGGCCGGCGGCGACGGCGACGGCGACGAGGTGCGCTTTGCGCTCTACGATGCCGGCAACGAGGTGACCGCCAGCGGCTTTATTCAGTCCGTTCCGGACTACGGCTGTGATTATTTTTACAACGAGCACGACGGCGTTGCCTACCGCAGCCGGCTCGACGAGGCCGGCGCGCTGGACGTGGTGAGCCTCGGCGCGTTTGTGAAGGTGAGCGGCGACCTACCGGGGGAGACGATCGGCGACACCGGCTTTGAGACGCTGGCGGGCACATGGTATCTGGATGCCGAGGCCGACGCGCCCAGCATCCTCGTGATCGATCAGGCCGGCGGATGGGAGCTGATGGAGCGTCCCGGCGGCGACGGCGATCCCACCATGGTGGACTGCGGCACGATTCAGGTGGAGCGCAGCGGCGAGGAGACGCTGTATTACGCCGTTTCCACGAGATTTGCAGATGTTACCTATGACTTCACCCTCATCGACAGCAGTACGATGTATTGGGGCGGCGAGTACGATTATTATCAGAAAATGGCGTGACGGAAAGGGCATTTGCCATCGGACAAAGAGACAGAAAGGAAGGACAGGATCATGAAACAACGATGGAGACATCTGATTGCCTCTGCGCTGGCGCTGGCGCTGTGCCTGAGCGCCGCCGCCTGCGGCAAATCCGACGACACTGCAGGAGACGACTGGCGCGCCAGCGGCGCGGTGGTCGACAGCGGCACCATCACCCATGACGGCGAGAGCGTGGATGTGCTGGTCACGGTGAGTGAGAGCAGCGCGGCGTTCTACCGGGACATGCCGGAGCAGGTGCTGTTCGACAGCGTGTCTTTTCCCGTGAGCATTCCCGATGCGGAGGTGGCGTTTCACGCCATCTCCTTTGACGATATTGACGGCGACGGCGAGAGCGACGTGCTGGTGCGCTTCCTGCACAAGAGCGGCGACACGACCGAGATGATCTGGATCTGGGACCCGGTCGAGCGCTACGTCTTCCGGGAGGATCTGTCCACGGTCGCGGTCGGCGGCGCGCTGAGCGGCCAGCCGTATTTCACAAGAAACGGCCTTCAGATCAATGCCGCCGTGGAGATGGGCACGTTCCTGCTCGAGGACGGGGTCTGCAGCTATTCCGGCCTCGGTGACGGCTACAACACTGACGACTGCTACTGGGAGATCGTCAAAAACGGCGACTACACGCACGACGGCATCCGTGAGCTGCACTTTGATGCCATCTGCTACATTCCGGAGGGCGCCATTCCGTATTTCGACCAGCAGTACATCACCGTCACGAGCAGCGAGCTCTATGACTATTATACCGGCACGTGGCTCACCGCCTCAACGGCCTACGGAAACAGCCAGCGCGGAGAAAACTACTATCTCTACACCATCAGCTGGCAGGGCAGCAGCTATCTCATTGAATTCGCCTATTCGACCGAGTGGGAGTATAACGTCAGCGACTGGGCGCAGGTTCTGACCAAGAGCTATGTGGTCTATATCCCGGAGGATTATAACGGGCTGATCTTTGCCGCCGAGGCACAGCCGCTGACCTACAAGGAGAGTGCCAAACGCATGCAGCTCGACAGCATCTGTCCGGAGGCGGCCATTATGGACATCGATACCTTAGACCCCTACAGCTGCCTGTTTTTCGATCTCTGCGACTGAGGGCGGTGCGGCGATGGACAAAAAACGCAGCGCGTTTGCCGCGCCGGATGCCGGACGCATGACGGATGCGGAGCTGTCAAAGCGGCTCGGCGGCCTCCAGAGGCGGTCTGCCGTCTGGCTTCTGGTGGGGCTGGCCGGCGCAGTGAGCGGTACCGTCTGCTTTTTTGCGGTGCAGGCTGCATTGCTCAGGGCGATCCTTGTGACGGTGCTGTTTTTCGGCGGGGTCTGCTGTGCGGTCGTTTTCGGCGGCGGGGCGCAGAAAAAGCTGAATGCGCTGATGCACGAGCAGCTGGGAGACTTTTTCCGCTCGGAATGGGAGAAAACCTTCGGTCCGGATATCCACACGCCGGAAATGCGCATTGACGAGCCGCTCGTGAAGGTGCTGCATCTGCTCGACGGCGAATGGGAGACATGCAGCGTGGAAAACTTCCACGAGGGGGAGTATGGCGGTGTGCGTTTTTCCGCCGCAAATGTGCGGCTGGATCATGTGTATCAGAGAGGGACGCCCCATGAGGGCTTCGAGACTTGCAGCAGTATGGTTTTCCGCGGGCTTGTCCTGCGCTGTGCGGCGCGTGTCTCCGCCGCATCGCCTGTGCTTGCGGCCGCGCGCACGGCCGACAGTCCCCGCGGCATCCTGACGGGGCACGCGGCGTTCGATCGCAGCTTCTGCGTCGCGGCGGAGCATCCGCAAGACGCCGTCCGTCTGCTGACACCGCAGATGATCGACTTTTTGACGGCGTTCGACCGCAGCGTCGAAGGGCAGCTGCTGAGCCTTTGCTGGCGGGAAAACACCTTTTCGCTGGCGCTGGAGACGGACTACGCCTTTGCTGCAGTTGCGGGCAGCGTGGACCTGCGCGATCTTGACGCGGTGCGCCGGAGCTACGTCCGTTCGCTGCAGGAGATGTGCTGTGTGCTGGATCAGCTCAAGGCGAGCCCGGCTTTGACCGGCGCGGCGGAATAAGGAGAAGAGTATGGAAGAAAAGAACAGAAGCATGACAGACGAGGCGCTCTCGCAGCAGCTGCGCAGGCACAAGAGCGGCAAACTGACCGGCAGACTCCTCTCCCTGGTGGGAGTGGTCATCGCTGTGGCAGGCATGGTCCTGGGCGGCAACATCGTGCCGGTCATTTTGGGCGGTGTGATTCTCACGCTGGGGCAGACGATACAGAGAAAAACCAGAGAACAGGCGGGGCAGCAGGCCTTCCGGGCGATCGCGCCGGATGTGGTGAGCGCCGTGTTCGAGAACGTGCAGATCGATCCCGCTGCGCATCTTCTCAACGCCGAGGACACGAACATCCCGCTGCCCGGCCACAGCTATTGCAGCGGCAGCGGGTACATCCGTGGGACATATCAGGGACTGACTACGGAGCTGTGCACCGTCAAGCTGACGGAGGTGGACGCGTTTCAGCGCGAGGAAAGCGGACAGTGGGAGAAAACCGAGCATGAGGTCTATACCGGCCAGTGGCTGCTGTGTGAACTCGGCTGCGCGTTTCCCACATGGCTGACCATCTGGCCGAGAGCGGGGCTGGACAGGTTTCTGAGCGTCAAAACCGTCAGAACGGGCAATGAGGACTTTGACAGGCGCTTTTGCGTGAGCTGCGGCGATGAAGCCGCCGCTCTGTGCATACTGATGCCCGACCGTGCGGCGCGGATCCTGACGCTGGCGGATTCCGCCTTCGGGAAATTCGCCGTGAATCTCAATCGCGATGGCAGACTGTACCTTGCCGTTCATAGCGGACGCGGCTTTTTCGATGTCGGCCAGGGGAATGAAGACCCGGCGCAGCTGCGCCGCCGCTTTGCAGGCGAGCTGTCGTGGTTCGCGGGTATGATCGACGTATTCTGTGATGTGTGAGGTGGTGGGCAGCATGCCCTTTGGTCGGCGGCGGCTGCTGCCGGAGCCGGGGGCCTGTCCGCGCAGCAGCGCGGGAGCACTGAAAACGGATATCGACAGCGAAGGCGCGTTGTGTGCCTTCGCTGTCGTGCATGCAAGGGGCAGCAAATGTACCGGGAGACGTATGGTTTTTTTCGGTTTTTGCACTTGACTTCCGACGGGATCTGCGTATAATGATGCTCGAACATGAACACAGTTCAAGTTGAGGTGCTTGTATGAACGCAGCAGTCACATCCAAAGAGGAGATCCTGAAAACCAGCCGGGAACTGATCCGGCAGCAGGGGTGGTCCTCGGTCAGCATCCGCTCGGTCGCCGCGGCCTGCGGCGTATCGGTGGGCTCGATCTATAATTACTTTGATTCCAAGGCTGCGCTGCTGAGCGAAACGGTCGGCAGCGTCTGGCAGGAGATCTTCCACCGCCCGGATGACGCGGACGTGTTTCAGGATGTGCAGACGTGCGTTACGTGGATGTATGCGCGCATCGCCTACGGCTGTGAGCAATATCCCGGCTTTTTCACCCTGCACTCCATCGGCTTCCTTCGCGACGAGCGGCCCGACGGCAAGCGGCGCATGCAGCAGACGTGGGGGCATATTCTGGCGGGCCTGTGCGCAGTGCTCAGGCGCGACGCGAAGATCCGGCCGGACGCCTTTACGGACACCTTCACCGTGGAGCAGTTTGCAGATGTGCTCTTTTCGCAGATGCTCTCGGCCATGCTGCGGCAGGACTGCGATCCTACTGCCGTGCTGGAGATCGTGCGCAGAACGCTGTATTAAATCCAAAAGCCCGCCTTGCGGCGGGCAATTGCAAATCGCAAAATGAACACTGTTCACATAGAAAGGTCGAATGTCATGAAAGTCAAACGCAACACACTGCTGCTCATCGCGTGCCTTGTGTGGGGGGCGGCGGGCTTTAACATCCTGCGCCTCGGGGTGCTGGCTTATCCCGCCTATCTGAGCGTGCTGAATTTCGTGCTGTCAGCGCTGGTCTTTGCCGTGTTCCAGTATTTCGTGTTCGGCAGATTGGTCAAAAAGCACACGGCCCGGATCACGGGCTATGAGGAGGAGCGCCATTTCTTCCTCAAGTTCTTCGACGTGAAGTCCTTCATCATCATGGCCGTGATGATGAGCGGCGGCATCTGGCTGCGCTCGAGCGGCCTCGCGCCGGATCGCTTCATCGCGGTGTTCTATACTGGCCTCGGCGCTTCGCTGCTGACGGCCGGCATTCGCTTCGGTTATCAGTTCGTCAGGGCGGTCATCGCCGCCGGCGAAGAGAAAACAGCATTCCAGGACGAAAAAGGAGACTAATCTATGCAGGCAATTGTTGAAACGCTATTTGATGCCGCCTATCTGAGCACAGTCGTCACGCTCGGCATCCTCATGATCCGCCGCAGCAAGGGTAACGTCCAGTACACGCTCTTCGGCTGGATGGCCGTCGTGCTCGGGGCAGGCGATTCGTTCCACCTGATCCCGCGCGCGCTGGCGCTGTGCACCACCGGCCTTGAGAGCTACACCTTCGCGCTCGGTCTCGGCAAGTGGATCACCTCCGTCACGATGACGGTGTTTTATGTGCTGCTCTACTATGTCTGGCGCAGGCGCTATCAGATCGCGGGCAAGTGCGGCCTGACCGCCGCCGTGTATGTTCTGGCTGCCGCGCGCGTCGTGCTGTGCATGATGCCGCAGAACCGGTGGCTGACCGGCGGCGCACCGCTCGCGTGGGGCATTTACCGCAACATCCCGTTCGCGTTGATCGGTCTGCTCGTGATCGTGCTGTTTTTCCGCAGCGCAAAGGCGCAGGATGACCGGGCTTTTCGCTGGATGTGGCTGACCATCGTGCTGAGTTTCGGCTTCTATATCCCGGTGGTTCTGTGGGCGGATGTCGTGCCGATGATCGGCATGCTCATGATCCCCAAGACCTGCGCCTATGTGTGGACGGTGCTCATCGGCTACAAGGCCATGAAAAAAGAATGCGGCAGCGCCAGGTGAGCGCCGCTGCGAAGAAAAAATGTACCCCCGTGCCTCGGCGTCACGCTCTGAGGCACGTGGGTTTTCGATGCGGCTGCTTAATTAAGAAGAGCATTTCCTTTCCGGTACAAAAAAGCGCCTCAGAGTCAACTCTGAGGCGCTCAAAGTCAGGCTTGGATGCCGTCGGGCGCGTCACAGCAGCGCCTGATCGGTGACGGCGCGCCCGGCGATGCGTCCGTAGAACAGGGCGCTGCCGATCGACGTGCCGCAGGTCGGGTACTGCGTGCCGTACATGCCGGTGCCGGCGACCTCACCCGCAGCATACAGGTGCGGGATCACGGAGCCGTCAGGGCGCATGACGCGCGCGGAGATGTCCGTCTCGAGGCCGCCGAATGTGACGGTCACGCACGGATGCAGGCGCAGCGCGACAAACTTGGGCCCCTTGATCGGGTGCAGGAATTCAGCCGGCTTGCCGAAGTCCTCGTCGATGCCACGTTCGACCAGCTCGCAGTAGCGGTCATAGGTCGCCTGCAGCGTCGCCGGGTCGCAGCCCATCTTTTTGGCCAGCCCCTCAATGGAGGCCGCGCAGGGATCCTTGGACTTCCCGGCAACTGCGGCCTTGTAGCCATACTGCACGCCGCCGTAGGGCTCCTTGCCGCTTGTGATGTACCAGCCGCAGTTGCTGCCGGAGCGGGCGATGGCGTCGCTGACCGTGTACTGATAGCTCCACTCATTGACGACACGTTCGCCGCGGTCGTTGACGATGAGGCCGGACTCGTCGTTGATGCCGACACCGTTGGTCAGGCTCGTGTACACGACCTGCACGGCCGGGTGCTCGAAGTTGCGCGCGCCGATCTTTTCGGCGGCCGTCAGTCCGTCGCCGACGTTGCCGTGCGGCACGTTGCTGAAGTAGTGCGCGACGGGATAGCGCGCGACCATTTCCTTATTGCGGGCATAGCCGCCGGTCGCGAGGATGACGCCTCTTCTCGCGTAGAGCGTGAGCTTGGCGCCGCCCTTGCGCGTGCACGTCACACCGGTGACGACGCCCGCTTCGTCCGTGAGGATCTCGTTCATGGCGGTGTCGTAGATGATCTCGCCGCCGAGGTCGTTTTCATAGTACAGCGTCAGGGGCGTGGAGATCTCGCCGCCCTCGCCGTTGGTCTGACCGCCGCCTCCGGGGGAGTTGTGCACGCGCCACGGCTGCAGGCTGACGTGGATGGGCTCGACGTCGAGCACGTCAAAGTGCGTCTTGAGCACGCCGTCCTTCTCCACCGGCTTGGACAGCGGCTCCCACGGCTGCGCGAGGACTTCCGCGGGGTCGCCCTTCACGGTCGCCTCGATGGAGGTGAGCCAGTCGAGCGTCTGGTTGAGGTGGTCGACCAGATACCTATTTTTCGATGCGTCCATAAACTTGCCGCTGCGGTTGCCGACGTCCATGAGGTAGTCGTAGACCATGTCCTTGTTGTCATACAGGCCCTGCTTTTTCTGCCACCGCGTTCCGGCGCCGAGGAGCTTGCCGCCGCTTCTCGCGGTTGCACCGCCGGTAATGCCCTGCTTTTCCACGATCACGACATCGGCGCCAGCCAGCTTTGCCTCGATGGCTGCTGCCAGACCGCCCGCGCCCGCGCCACACACGACCACGTCGACCGTGCGTACCTCGTCCGGATATTCCGGCGCTTTGGGCGCGGGAGCGGCCCTGAGCGCGGCAATGTCCTCCTTGGATGCACCGGCGGCCTTGAGCGCTGCCGCCGTTGCGTCTAAGATCGCGGCACATGTCAGGTCTGCACCGTCGACAACGGGGATGTTCAGCGACTGATACGCAGCGATCAGCTCCGGATAGCGCTCGATCGGCGTCGTATTCAGCCCCCAGGCAATGCCGCGGTATTCCTTGTGCTGCGTTACGGTGACGGCTTCGATCCGGTCTTCCGATACCGTCACGCGCACGAAGAGCTTGCCGCCGTAGCCGCGGGCGGCGCCCTCATAGGTTCCGGGGGTGTAGCTTGCCATGTTTAAGACCTCCGTTTCTGTTGGGTTATTCGTTTACAGATCCAGCTTTTCGGCCTGATCGTCGCGCCAGAAGAACTGCCAGTCCTTGAGGTGCCACAGCTGCGCGGTCTCGCGCGGGTCCATGGTCGCGGTGATGCCCTTGGCATACATATCGTCGATCTGCTCGTCGGTGTAGCCGAGGAAGGAGAGCACCTCGCGGCTGTGTTCGCCGAAGGTCGGCGCGGAGGCGACGATCTGCGCGGGGTTTTTCTTGAACTTGTTCGTGATGCCGATGCCCTTCATCTCACCGTAGATGCTGTCGGTCCAGGTCGCGATGTCGTCACGGGCGGCGTACTGCGCGCTCTTTTCGATGTCTGCCGGACCGAAGGCCTTCTGGTTCGGGATGCCGGCTTGGTTCATGATGGCCTCGACCTCGTCGACCGTGCGCTCGGCGCAGAATTTCGTGATGGCGGCCTCGATGCGCTGACCGCGCGGCAGGGACTTGAGCGAGCCGGTCATGCCCTCGGGGAAGTCGGGGTCGGTGCCGTCGCCCGGTGTCGGCAGACCGACGAGCGGGTAGCCCTTTTTCGTGTTGCCCGCGCCGACCATGCCGATGAAGATCGTGCCGCCGTCCTTGCAGTCGTAAAACGAGAATCCGGCCGCCATGTCGCTGACGTTGCCGGTGCGGTATTTGACCGGCTCGCCGGGAGCGGGATAGCCCTTGTTGAACCACTCGGCCGGATAGCTGCCGAGCAGGCGGAACATCGTCTCATACTGCGACACGTCGCACGCGTCACCCTCACCGGTGATGCGGGCGTTGGTCATGATCGACAGCGCACAGATGCACGCGTTGTAGGCGGTGGCGTAGTCGGACAGGTAGGGGTTGACCTTCAGCGGGGGAGAGGTGGGGCTTGTGCCGTTCATGTACATATAGCCGCCCATGGCCTGACCCGAGACGTCATACGCCGCCTTGTTCCTGTCGGGACCCGTCTGCCCGTAGCCGGAGACGTGGACGATGGCGAGCCTGCGGTTGATCTTCCACATATGCTCGTCGCTCAGACCGTTTTTCGCATAGGTGCCGGGGCGGCCGGATTCGATCCAGATGTCCGCCCACGCGATGAGCTTTTCGAGCACCTCGCGACCCTTGGCGGTGCGGGTGTTGAGCGTGATGGAATAGGTGTTGCGGTGATCCTGCGAGTAGCCGTAGTTGCCGCGCGTCTGGCACGGCATATTCGGCGCCTCGACCTGAATGACCTGCGCGCCCATCTCAGCCATGATGCTTGCGGCAAAGGGGCCGGCGATGTTCGTGCCGGTCATGAGCACCTTGACGCTCGAGAGAACGCCGAATTTCGGGAACTGGCCAAACGGCATATGCGTGCCGTAATAGTCCTTATACTGTGTAGACATCGTTTTGCCTCCTTTGCGTGCGCGTCACATATTCAGCCAGCCGGCGTCGACCTTCAGCTCCGCACCGGAGATGTAGCGCGCGGCGACGTCGTCGGCGAGATAGGCGATGGCGTTGGCGCAGTCCTTCGGCTTGCCGAGCATGGGCTTTTTCTCGCCGGGCTTCGTGATGGTGTGCAGCGGGGCGGCCTTGCCGGCGCGCATCTGCCACTCGAGGATGCCGATGCCCTTTTCGCGCGGTACTTTGTTGATCTCGGTGAGGATGTTCGCGGGCTCGATGCAGTTGCAGCGGATGCCGCGCTCGAAAAACGAGGCGGAGATGTTGCGCGTCAGGCCGAGCACGGCGTGCTTGGTCGTGACGTACATCGCGCCGCCCTTCAGACCGCGCAGGGACGCTGCCGAGGCGACGTTGACGATGTTCGCCGGCGTGCCCTGCTCGAGGAAGATCCTGATCGCGCGCTGGCAGCACAGGAACACGGCGCGCTGGTTGGTCTCGTAGATCATGTCGTAGACCTCCGGCGTCGTCTCGTGGATGGGGAGCTGACCGTCGAGCACACCAGCGTTGTTGACGAGGATGTCCAGATGGCCGAACTCCTTGAGGCAGGTGTCGAACATGGCCTCGATCTGTGCCGGGTCGCGCACGTCCGTTTTGACCGGCAGGATGACGCCGGGCGCATTTTCGGCGGCGACCTTGTCGCGCAGATCCTCCAGACGCTTCATGCGGCGCGCCGCGGCGACGACCTTCGCGCCCTCCATGGCGAACAGCCGCGCGGTCGAGCGGCCAATGCCTGAGCTCGCGCCGGTCACGATGACGACCTTGCCTTCAAAACGCATCTTTTCCATGGTGTTTGTCCTCCTTATGAAACGAAATGTTTGATGACCCTTGAACGGGTGTGACTTGATGCTTGTCTTGTTAAAATTGTATCATTTTTATAGAGCGCAGTCCAATATCGTTTTATGACCTTGTCAGAAGAAAAAGTTATGGATATAATAAAAGAAAACAATATTTCGCTGCTTAGCGTTGCTTATTCGACAAGGAGTGTGGAAACTGTGAGCATTCAGCGCCTTCCGGTGTTCTTATCGGCTGCAGAGCACCTCAATTTCACCCGTGCCGCCGAGGAGCAGTGCATCTCGCAGACGGCAGTCAGCCAGCAGATCAAGCTGCTCGAGCAGGAGCTCGGCTATGCGCTGTTTGTGCGCGGCAAGCGCGGCGTGAGCCTGACGCCGGCGGGCGAGGTGTTCTACCGGCAGTGCAAGCAGCTCATGATCCGCTACAACGACGCCGGCGGGCGAGGGGTTTTACCGGCAGTGCCGGCAGCTGCTCATCCGCTATAACGACGCTGCGGCGCAGGGCAAGAAAATCGCGCTCGGCAACGCGACGGATCTGCGCATCGGCTACGCCGGGGCCTACGAGCTGTGGACCATCGTTGCGCAGATCCGCAAGTATCACCGGCTGTATCCGGAGGCGGCGTTCTCGTTTCAGCTCGGCAGCAACCGGAGTCTCCTCACCGCGCTGGCCGAGGGACGGCTGGACATGGCCGTGCTCTCAGGCTTCGGCGTCGTGCTCGATGCCGAGCTCGCCAGCTGCGTCACGCGTGCAGACCCGTGCGTGGTCATGATCAGCGCCGAGCACCCGCTGGCGGCAAAGGCGGAGATCTATCCGCGCGAGCTCAAGGGAATGCCGATCGTGCTCAACCGTGCGCAGGACAGTCAGCCCTCGGCCGCACAGATCGCCGGGATGTACGCATCCATGGGTCTGGGCGGCAACCCGCGTATGTATGCCGACGATTTTTACGGCATCGCGCTCATCATCCATGCCGGTCTCGCCTTCAGCATCATGCCGGCGAGCATGGCCGATTGGGGGATCTCCGGCGTCGTTTTTCGACCGCTGCACGGTTTCCGGGCGAAGGCGCGCACGCTGCTCGTCTATCCGCGCGGGCGGAAGGAGCTCGGCGTATCGTCGTTCGTTTCGCTCATCAAGCCCAAGCGCTGAATAACAGAAAACCGGGGCGTCCGCGCACATTGGTGCGGGACGCCCCGGTCGTTTATGGTTGTTCTGCGGCGAGATAGCGCGCCAGCGCATCCTGCCAGTCAGGCAGCGGCCGGAAACCGGCGGCTGCCAGCTTGGCTGTGTCGAGGCGGCTGTTGCGCGGGCGCGCAGCAAGGCTCCGGCCGTATTCCTCGCTCGTCACCGGCAGCACGGTCATGGGGATGCCGGCTGCGCGGAAGATCGCACACGCAAAATCATACCAGCTCAGATAGCCGCCGCTGTTGACCGCGTTGTAGCGGCCGTATCGGTCGGTCTCGACCATGTCGGCGAGCAGCCGCGCGAGATCGGGGACATAGGTCGGCGTGCCGACCTGATCGCACACGACGCGCAGCGTATCGTGCGTGCGGCTCAGCTGCAGCATGGTGCGCACGAAGTTTTTGCCGCCTGCGCCGTAGAGCCACGAGGTGCGCACGATGAAGTGCTGCGCAAGCGTGCTGCACACGGCGCGTTCACCGGCGAGCTTGCTCTGCCCGTAGACGTTCAGCGGGGCAAAGCGGTCACAGTCCGCGGGGTAGGGGGCGGGATACGTCCCGTCAAAGACATAGTCCGTCGTCACATACAGCAGCTTGCAGCCGTGGTCACGGCTGGCCTCGGCCACGTTCTGCGTGCTGTCCCGGTTGACGGCAAACACCTGCTCGCGGTTTTCCGGCAGCTCCGCACCGTCCACGTCCGTCCATGCGGCGCAGTGGATGACTGCGTCCGGCTGCACGCCGGCAAAGAGCGCCTGCACAGCCGATGCATCGCAGAGGTCTGCCTGCACATACGCCGCCGCGTCTGTGCTGCGGCACTGCGGCGCGCGCCCGACGGCGATGCCGTGATGACCGCGCCGGCGCAGCTCCGTCATAACGGAGCTCCCGAGCATGCCGTTTGCACCGGTGACGAGTATGTTCATGATCTCACCTCCGCAGCGCTTGCTGCATCACAGCTCGATGCCGAGCGCGCGCAGCGCCGGCCAGTTCTGATCCTTTTCGCTGAGGATGGGCGTGTCCTGTCCCGGCCAGACGATGCCGATATCCGCATCGTCGTAGCGCAGACCGCCCTCGTCCTCGGGGTGGTACACATCGCCGCACTTGTAGGCAAAGACCGCCTGCTCGCTCAGCACCTGAAATCCGTGGGCAAAGCCGCGCGGGATGTAGAGCTGGCGGCGGTTTTCCGCGCTGAGCACGACGCCGACCCAGCGGCCGTAGGTCGCGCTGCCGCGGCGCAGATCCACGGCAACGTCAAAGATCTCGCCCGAGATCGCGCGCACGAGTTTTGCCTGCTGGTGCTGCTTTTGAAAGTGCAGCCCGCGCAGCACGCCGCGGTGCGAGCAGGACTGGTTATCCTGCACGAACGCATCCGTGATGCCGGCGGCGGCAAAGTCGGCTGCTCTGTAGGTCTCCATGAAATAGCCGCGCGCATCGCCGAAGCACTTCACGTCGACGATCTGCACGCCGGGAAAATCCGTGGGCGAAAAGGTAAAATTGCTCATGGCTGCTTCACCGTCTCGCAGGCGTACTGCGCCGGGTCACCGTAGAAGTCGAGCAGCATGTGCGCGAACTTGTCGTGCACGCCGTGCTTGGCCGGCGCCTGCACGATGTTCATGCCGGGGTTGTGGTTGCCTTCGATGAGCTCCAGCTTGCCGCCGGGCAAAATGGCCACGTCCCAGCCGACGACACGCAGACACGGCAGCGTCTGCGCGGCGCTGCGGCAGAAGGTGCGCACCTCTTCCCACTGCGGGATCACCTCGCCCCGGAAGGGCACGCCAGTCATCGGGTGGCAGAGGTAGCTGTTGCCGTGCTCGTCGAGACCGTCGGTCATGATGACACCGGTTGCCGGGTCGATCTCGCAGAAGATGCCGCCGCCGTGGGCGTTGTCAACGTGCAGACCGTTGTTGCCGACGCGCAGCCCCGCGCCGAAGACCTCAAAGCGGTCGCCGCGGCGGAAGGTGATGACGCGCAGCGTGTTGAGCGACGCCGGGTGAAAGCGCGCGAGCGAATCATCGGACTGCACGAACTCCTCGGCCAGATACTTGCCCGCGCACAGCTCGTCAAACAGCGCCTGCCGGTCGGGCGCGGCGTCCCATTCGGCCTCGGTCAGCTTGCGGAAGCCGATGCCCCAGCTTGAATACTGCGGCTTGAGCGCGATGACGTGGTAGCGGTGCACGAAGGCATCAAATGCCTCGGGGTCGGACTCCGGCAGATACAGCCAGCCGCGGCTGACAAACTGCGTGAAGTTCTTCAGAAACGTCACCTTGCTCTTGAGATACGGCTCGGCGATGCTGTTGTACGGGCGCATGAGCAGCGTTGCCTCCACGTCGGTCAGGTACTGCTTTTGCTGCGCGGTCGTGAGTCCGTAGAAGCCGAAGATCATGTATTCGGACATGGATACGCGCTTTTCCGGGTTGCTGCGGCGCACCCTGAGGTAGTCGTGAAAGAGCTTGTCCTCCGTAAAGCCTTCCGGAAGCGCGCGCACGCCGCGGATGTAGCTGCGCCAGCGCTTGCGCAGCACGGGATAGGCACGGAGATTTTTGACGAGTTTATTTTGTGTGAGAATGTTGTTCATCGGTTTCACCTGCGCAGTCGCGGAGCAGCGGATATTTGCCCACTCCGTCGAATTGAATGATGTTGCCGCCCGGCCAGTGCCAGTTGCCCTCGATGAGCTCCGGGCCGTCGGGAGTGACGGCGATGTCCCAGCCGACGTAGCCCATGCCGGGCACGCGGTCCATGGCCTGAGATACGCACGCCGTGATCTCCTGCCAGAACGGGATCACCGTGCCGGGCAGGTATGCGCCGGATGCGGGGTGGCGCGTGTAGTCGTGCAGATCGGTGTTGTTGCGCCCCGAACCGCAGACACGGCCGGACGCGAGCTCCAGCGGGTAGGCCACGCCGCCGGAGTGAAAGTTGTCGGTCGCGGCGTTCCTGCCGCCGCATTTGAGGCACGCGCCGATGAGCCGCACGCGGCCGCTGCGGTCGCGCGCGGCATTGATGCGCACACTGTTGACGCAGCCGGGGCTGAGCGCCTCGAGCGCGGGGTGCTGCCGGATGGGCGCCTCGAGCAGCAGCCGCTGCGCGCGGCAGCCGGCATAAAACGCGGCGCGGTCCGGGATGGCAGCGGTGCTGCGCCGCTCGATGCCGCGCCCCATCGTGCCGCTGACCGGCTTGAGAAAGAACGTGGCGTTGCGATCTAAAAAGGCGTTGAACGCGGCAAAGTCCGCCTCCGGCGCGTAGACGTGCGCGCGCCGGACAAAGGGCGCAAACTCCGTGAGAAAGCGCGCCTTGTTGCCGAGTGCCTCCTTTTCCGCCACCGCAGCATTGCGGTTGAGCACGCGGTCGAGCGCAGCCGAGCGCCCGGACGTCAGATACGTCGCGCGCTGCTGCTCCGTCAGGTCAAAAAACCGGAGCACGAAGTAGTTTTCCGGTGATGCGCCGTGGCGCACGCTGCACCGGAGCGCGTCGAGCAGGTAGGCCATGCGGCTGCCGCCGCGCTGTGCGCGCAGGCGCGTGCACATCCGGTATGTTTTTTTCAGCGCATTCCATCGGGACATGGCTCAGCGCCCCCCTCTGCGTCGTCCAAAATGGCGCGGATGTTGTCCCGCCCGAGCCGCTCGATCGTGCGTCCCTGCGCGCGCAGATCGCAGCCGAGCGCCGCCGAGGCGATCTCAATCAGCGACGAGCACACCGGCGTCGGCACCTCCAGCGCCGCGCCGAGCGACTCGAGCAGACCCAGCCCCTGCGGCACGTCCTCCGTAATGTAGCGCGAGCGGACGCTCAGCGGGCCCTTGGCGCGCTCCGGCATGGCAGCGTAGGCGAAAAAGACCGCCTTCGCGTCGCTCTGTTCATCGAGACTGTTGCGGAATTTGCACGCCTCGACATACGGCACGCCCTCGCAGCCGAGCCGCTCGAGCATGCGCATCTTCTCACCGTCAAGCGCCTCGAGCAGATTCCAGACCGACGGTGTGAACGCCTCGTGGTACATGCAGTAGTCGCCGTTCGTGCCCTCGATGCGCGGAATGGTCATGATTGCACCGACCGTGTGCACGATCATGTTCGGGTTGTGCAGCGCGGCCTCGGCCACGCTCCTGAGATAGACAAACGGCGTGCCCAGCCGGTCGAGCAGCGCTTTGGCCGCCGGGAGCGCGCTGTGCGGGTAGACGCCGATGGGGTTGCGCACGTTGCGAAAGCCCACCTGAAACTCGCCCGGTGCGCAGATGCGCCCGTCGATGAAGTTGCTCTCCGCCTCGGCGAAGATGACGCCGTCGGCGGGGTGCAGCCCGAGCGCATAGGCGGTGGAGAGGTAGCCCGGGATCATCAGCAGGATCTGCCCCGCCGTCAGAAACGGCACAACGCGCCGCAGCACGTCATGGTGGTAGCCCGTCTGCGTGCACAGCAGCACGATATCCTTGCCGCGCACGTCCGCCACGTCGCGCGACAGGTGCGCGATCACACAGTCCGTGTCCGTGCCGAATTCGTGGATGCGCATCCGGCCGCCGGTCGCGCACAGGTGCGAGAAATTGTCGTCGTGCAGGCTGTGCGAGGTCTTGATGAGCGTGACCTCATGGCCGCGCGCGGCGTAGTCGGCCGCAAGTGCGCAGCCGCTGTTTCCTGCGCCGAGAATGGCAATGTTCATAGCGTTTCCTCCATCCTGCGGCCAAAGCGCAGGTCGGTCTCCGGCAGGCGCTTGTTGTCGAGCGCGGCCGCCGGGGTGAATGTCAGCTCGCCGAAGCGCACGCCGCGCGGCGTGAGGTACAGGTCCACGCGCACGAAGTCAAAGGGCTTGCTCAGGCGGTCAGCAATGGCGAACGCCTCGTCCAGCCCCGCCGGTTTCGGCAGGGAGAAGCCCTCGGGCGCTGCCTGCGAGTCGCGGTTGATGCGCAGGAGCTGAAAATCGCGGTCGAAGAAATAGAATTTCGGCCAGCCCTCGTCCCGGCCTGCGCAGAGCATCACGCAGTCTGCATGGCCGTGAAAGCAGTAGAATTTATAGTCCTCCGGCAGCGTGCCGTCCGGCGTGCCGATGTATTCCTCGATCAGCAGCTTCTTGTCCACATAGCGATACTGGAGTTCGGAGTAATACGCCCAGAACGGTTCGCGCCCCCAGGCGCGCAGCTGCTGCACGGCGGCGTGCGTGTCGAGCGCCTGCTTATCCGTGCAGATGAGGTTGTAGCCGCAGCCGAAGTTCCACTTGACGGCGAACCGCTCCGGCAGCGCGTCCCAGTCGATGTCCTCCGGCCGGTCGTATACGGCGAGCAGACGGTTGAGCGTGCCACCGCAGCCGCAGCCGTCCACGTAGTCGCGCACGCGGTATTTGTCCGCGCACTGGCGCACGACGGGGTCTGTGCCGAAGCGCTCGAGCTTTTGCTTGAGCAGCTTTTCGTTGAGCGTCTGCGGGTGCTTCAGATCCGGCAGACGGCCGAACTTGCGCAGAAATAAGAGCTTGGTGTTCCACCGCGGCGACACATACGACAGCGCGGCGTAAAAGGCGCGCGTGGCGCGGCGGATCTTTTTCTTTTTCACGGTGCAGTGCCGCCTTTCTGCGTGCTCACGCGTCGGCGAGCGCGACCGCGCTCACCGGCTGCCGGGGCTCGGTCTTGGCGGGTTCGGATGCGAGGATGAGCTCCTCGGCCGCGTCGAGCGAGTCGAGCAGGCAGTCGATCACAAACTTCGAGCGCCGCACGATCGAGCGGTACTCCATCTTCGAGGCCACATACTGATAGTGCAGCACGGAGATCGACGGGTCGTAGCGCACGACGCTGCCCTCCTGGCGGCAGAGCCAGTCGAGGATCTCCATCTCGTAGTACATGAACGTTTTCGGGTAAAAGGGCTCGGGATGGCGCGCAAGATAGCGCTGCGAGAAGATCACGCAAGAGCCGTGCAGGACGACGCGGCGGCTTCGGGGGCGGCGGAACCATTCGGCCGGGGTGAGCGGATGGCTGCGCGACTGGTCCTCTTCGAAGACGGAGGCCATGCGCGCCGTGAATTCCCCGTCGTAGACGAAGGCGTTGACTTCGAAGTTGTGTTCGAAACTGCGGAAGTCCATGTTCGCGGAGCCGATGACCGAGAGCATGTCGTCGATGATGAGCAGTTTGGAGTGCAGGAATCCCGGCATGTAGAAGAGTATCTTTACGCCGGCCTTCATCATGTCGTCGAGGTAGGAGTGCGTCGCCAGATCCACGACCTTCGAATCGGAGCGTGCGGGGAGCATCAGCCGCACGTCGATGCCCGCCAGCGCGGCCTCCTGCAGCGCCGAGTTGAGGACGTCGGACGGAAGGTAGTAGGGGGTTTGGATCCAGATCCGCTGCCGGGCGCGGGCGATGGCGTAACTGTCGGCCTGCAGCAGGGCGCGCCACTTGCCGAACGGGCCGCTGGGGGCG
>ERZ827496.701-NODE-701-length-45435-cov-18.571794_pt1 | contig 45435 bp, 45 predicted proteins | sample MGYA00519769_ERZ827496 | MGnify/ENA primary metagenome ERZ827496 (study PRJEB31778, sample SAMEA3449327) | human gut metagenome | biome: human gut; feature: human-associated habitat; material: faeces | place: United Kingdom | collected 2010/2012 ...
GGAAAACATGAGAGTGGAGTTCTCAAATTATTTGCATGATGATGTCTTGCAAAATATCATAGCGATAAAAAACTTACTCTCACTAGAAAATAGTGATCTAACACATGGTTTCATTGTTAATGAGTTGAATGATTTAGTTTCTGGTATCAGGGATGAAATTGATACTTACCACCCAATAGTTCCTGCTAATCGAACAATGAAAGAAAATATACAGTCTCTTTTTGACGATGTCGTCAAAAGAAGGAAAAGTAATAAATTATTGTATTTCAACTGTTCGAATAGTACAATAATCCCACCTCCATATGGAGATATTGTTTACAGGTTTATAAAAGAGTTAATTAATAATGCTATAAAATATGGAGTTAGTAAAGATATCCATTTATCTTTAAAGGTTCAATCTGATATTATTATCATTGAGGAGAGTAATCATATAGTGGAAAAAGTTCAATCTATAAATTATGGTAGAGGTTTGAAATCATTTCAAGAAACACTAGCAGCTTTTGATGGGGATATGGAGCTACAAATAGATAATAAACAATTTAATATCAGAATATTACTTCCCATAGATTGGAAATTGTGCTATGAAGATTTTATTAATTGATGACCATAAACTATTTGCGAAGAGTATCCAACTGTTATGCCAACAGTATGATGAAGTAGATGTCATAGATACGATTACTTCTAATTTTAACGATGTGACGATTGATTTGTCTAAGTATGATATTATATTACTTGATATTAATTTAACAAATATTTCTAAAGAGAATGGATTGGAGATAGCGGAGGAACTCATACAGTCTACTCCTAACTTGAAAGTTGTTATGCTGACAGGATATGTTAAGTCAATCTATGAAGAGAGAGCAAAAACAATAGGGGCATACGGTTTTGTAGATAAAAATATAGACCCTAAGCAACTCATTTCTATCTTAAAAAAAGTGGATTCTGGGAAAAAGTATTTTGAACAAATTGAGTTTCAGGATTATGTTGAATCTTTGACTGAACGAGAAATAGCTATCTTAAATTTGAGTAAGAAAGGTCTCTCTATAAAAGAAATAGAGGAAACATTACAAATTAGTAGGAGAACAGTATTTAATCATTTGAATCACATCTATTCAAAGCTCTTAGTAAATAATAAGCAAGAGGCTATCTACAAAGCTGAGCAATTAGGATATTTTATGGATTTCTGAGTTATAGGTAATCAAACTACTTAAGTTCTATCTCCGTATTTGTTAGGAATTTTCTGTGAAATAAAAAGAAGGTAGCTGTGATAAATGCTGATATTAAGCTATTTTTAACCTGGATTTTATTCTTTAAATATATAACAGAAAGCCCTTGATATAGGGCTTTTTAACTATATTTAAACTATAATAATACTAACCAATGTGAATGGTAAGAGGTTTATTAAGAGCAACGGCGATTTTGCTCATGGTTTCGATGCTAGTGTTATTTCCACGCTCGATACGTGCAATGGTGTGGAACATGGGTGTTTTTTTACTATCAAATCTATTGGTAATATCGTAACTCTTGAAAACCTCACCAAAATAGTCTATACTTTTGTTAGTTTATATACTAACAAAAAGAGGTAACACATGGGATATTTTGATTACACTAGGGAACCTCGCAGTGATATTGCTTTTATTGATATGAAGTCTTTCTATGCTAGCGTAGAATGTGTTGAGAGAGGGCTACATCCTCTAAAAACTTCTCTATGTGTTATGAGTAGAGCTGATAACTCTGCAGGTCTTATCCTAGCTTCTTCACCGATATTTAAGAAAGTGTTTGGGAAATCAAACGTAGGAAGAGCATACGACCTCCCTTTTGATGTTCAAACAAGAAAGTTCTCGTACTACAATGCCAAGAAACAAGGACTAAGAACGGATCCAGAATACGTGCGATTCATTGAAGACTGGGCAAAAGTGACTTTCATCGTTCCTCCCAGAATGGATGAGTATATCGCAGTTAATATGGAAATCCAAGGCATTTTTCAAAACTATGGTAGCCCTAACGATATTTACCCTTATTCTATAGATGAAGGTTTTATTGACCTGTCTAGTTCTCTTAATTACTTCGTTCCAGATAAGCAGTTGTCACGAAAGCAAAAACTTGACCTTATTTCTGCAAGGATCCAAAGGGACATCTGGAGACAAACTGGCATCTATTCAACCGTTGGTATGTCCAATGCTAACCCATTACTTGCTAAATTAGCCCTTGATAATGAAGCAAAGAAAACTCCAACCATGAGAGCTAACTGGTCCTATGAGGATGTGGAGAATAAGGTATGGTCTATTCCTAAGATGACAGATTTCTGGGGCATCGGTAAAAGAATGGAGAAACGCTTCAACACGTTAGGTATCCACTCAATCAAAGACTTGGCAAATGCCAACCCAGATATCTTGAAGAAAGAACTAGGAGTAGCTGGCCTTCGTTTATGGTTTCATGCTAATGGTATTGATGAAAGTAACGTTCATAAGCCCTATAAACCCAAATCAAAAGGTCTAGGCAACTCCCAGGTTCTCCCTAGAGACTATTTTAGACAACGTGATATTGAAATTGTCCTTAGAGAGATGGCCGAGCAAGTTGCTATCCGATTGAGAAAGATAGGCAAGAAAGCGACTGTTGTTTCTATACATCTTGGCTACTCTAAGCATGAGAACAAGCGTTCTATCAATACTCAAATGAAAATTGAACCAACGAATAACACTGACCTGCTGACAAACTATGTGTTGAAATTATTCCATAATAAATACACTTCAGGGGCAATCCGAAGTGTAGCGGTTAATTATTCTGGGTTTGTAGATGAATCTTTTGGATTTATCTCACTATTCGATGATGTCGAACAAATTGAAAAAGAAGAAAGGCTCCAGACAGCAATAGATTCTATCAGAGACCAATTTGGTTTTACCTCTCTGCTAAAAGCTAATGCACTTGATAGTGCATCGAGAAGTATTGCCAGAAGCAGGCTCATCGGAGGACATTCTGCTGGAGGATTGGATGGTTTAAAATGATTGATCGTTCCTATTTGCCATTTCAAGCGGCAAGAGAATACCAGGATCCAGGGATGCAAAAGTGGATGGGGTTCTTTCTATCCGAGCATACCTCATCATTACATGCTGCTAAAAATCGTGTTGACTTCTCAACAGACTTAAGTAAGCCTCAGAAACTCTTATTACTTTCTCAACTCTATGCCAACCAACTTAAAGGGCAGTTCACTATCAAACATCGTGATAAAAAAGTTACTTTATTTGGCGAAGTGAGAGAACTGTCTCGTAATGAAATATCAATAAAGACTAGTGAAGGGTATAGATTAGTCCAACTCGACAATATCCTTCAAATTCAGCTTTTGGAAAATCATATTCACTAAAAAAGCAACAACCTATATTATGTGGTTGTTGCTTTTTAACTAGATTAACTAAAATCAACTGTAATGATTGAACCATCTTCATCAATGATAACATCGACAATTTCATCATCTTCATCTGCTTCATTCAATAGATTTTCAGCTATATATAGTACTATGTATCGTGTTGGGGAAATTAATTTAAACAGTGTCTTATAAGCAGATGTATTATTTCTCTTTAACATTGATAGTGTTATTTACTCCCTGAGGAAGGTATATAGCATCTAAAATGCTAACAAGGTTAAAGTTGACAGTTGAGTAATAAAAGATTAGTCCCTCGAAAAACGTTCTTGATATTTTTTATTGAAAAACCATTGTAAATCAACACGAGGCTTATCCTCTAATTTATTCACTATGGGAGTAATTATTTCATCAATATAGTGTTGAGCTTCCCTCTGTCTTTCTTCACTATCATCGTAAATATCTTTTCCCTCGTCAAGTCTTTGATAATAGTAAGTATAAAATTTACCATTATCACTAAAATAATAAGTTCGATAATTTTCTTGAGGGGTTCCTTTAGGAATAAGTGCATACTGAATAGAATTGCTATCAGGAGCCTGAGTTAGAATGGTCCCTTCTCCATTTATAATTGAATTATTACCATCTGTATCATATCTTAATCCTTTAATGTTTGGGTCATCTATTGAATCTAGATTATCCAAAATCATCACCATTTCAGGATTAGTATTTTTGGCGTGTGGTAAATGCTTTACATAATAAATAAAATAGGTTGATAAGTTATTATTGATGTAAATCATCCCTCCTAAAAAAAGGATGATGATTATTCCCAAACTGGCAATGAATAGAATGAATAGCTTGATGATAGATTTGTGATGCATAGACTATCTCCTACGTTTCTTTAATGTATCTCCAAAATTTGATATTAAATCTGACACCAGAACTTTCAAATATAGCTTATTATTTAAAACTCTTCTCATACGTCTCCCTATAATTCATGTCCTAAATCTCAAATTACTTTCTAACACTCTTAAGCCGATACATATATATTGTACTATGTATCGTGTATAGCTAAAAGAGAATTGACAATAAACTACAAGTCACTCAGTGCTTCCTTAGTCGTCTCTGCAGCTACGTGTGCATAAACCTCTACCATTGCAGTCCCCTTGTGTCCCAATTGTTGGGAGACCAGGAGACTGTCTTTTGTTTGCTCATATAGACGTGTCGCAAGTGTGTGTCGCAGTTTGTGAGGAGTAGTAGGCTTACCATAGGCGGTAGATAACTTCTTCACCAAAAGCTCGACAGAACGTGTGCCAAGTCTTGCAGGCACTTTATTCTGAGTCGTTAAGAAGAATGCTTTATCTGAATCACTAGCTGAGTAGCGTCCCTTCCTAACTTCTAAATAACGCTCGATATAAGGTATGCCAAATGGAGCGATATTTACAACGTCCTTTTTCCCACCTTTTCGAATAACTGTAATTGTTCTTGTGGCTAGATTGACATCTTGCATATCTAGGTTCACTAATTCAGATAACCGGACTCCAGTAGAAAGTAGAAGTGCTATGACAGCAAGATCACGCTCTTTATTTTTGACAAAGGATACCTGGGCACGTTTTGAGATTTTCTTTTCATGTTCATTATCAATATAGTCCAAGAAAGACTGTGTATCATTTAAAAAGAGTTTTTCTTTCATGTTATCAGCACGACTAGCCAAGGTATCTTTAGGTTTCTTGATTTTGACCTTAACCATGACATTTCGGTAAAAATAAGGCTCACCCTCGTCATTCTCAGTTTCTTGAGTAAGATACTTAAACAAACTTGAGAGAGCATCCTTAGTCCGAACAATGCTGACTTCAGAGATTGAACGACGCTCAGTATTTTCACGAAGATAAACAAAGTAGGCTTCGATAACAGACTTTGGTAAATGGGCCAGCTCATCAATATGAACATCGGCAATCGTGTCATAATCTGCGTATCGTACGGTTTCACCCGATTTCTCATGATCGCTAATCAACCATGCAAAAAATCGTCTATATTCTTTTAAGTACTCATACAGTGTCTTATAGCTATATGGAATAACGAGCTTTGCTTGATAATATTCCTTAACATACCAAGGCATAATCTCAAGCAACTCGTTTATATTTTTCTTTAGTGTTTCTTGTTTCATATTAGCCTCAAATCTAACAATTTTCTTGTTAATAGTAGTTTATCATAGCTAACATGTGTATTCAACAAATACTTATTTTCCGAATAGATGTAATGAGAGGATGACAATGGCTCAGACTTTTCCAGAATATGAGATTCTGCTTTCTATCCCTGAAATTACAGAAACTACTGTGACAAGTATTATTGGCTAACTTGGTGATATTCGTCGTTCTCAGTCAACCAATCAGATCAACGCCTTTATTAGCATTAATTTTTGGCACTATGAATTCGGAAGCTTTCTAGCTCTGGACATATCACCAAATGTGGGAATCACTATGTTCTAAAGATTCTATTCAAGTGCATTCATAATATCACTTCAGCTAGTCATACCAGTCCTTGCCACATTGCAGATTTCTATGAGAAACAAAAAAAGACAATCACAAACAACTTCAACTAAGCCACACATGATTACCTCTATACATCGTCTTATCAGGACAATGTATTATCTCATAATCTATAATAAATTTTCTACTACCAAATTGTACCATCAACAATGACTATTGGTAGTGTAAAATAACGGTACATAATAAATTCAAATTATTAAGCCTACTATAGTTATTTCCCCTTAGTAATCGTTTTTGGTATAATGGTTCAAACAAAGAAGTTAAAGGAAATATTATGGCTAATAATAAAAACAAAGAAATAAAACGTGGTACTGTAAATACTATCTTACAAGAACTCTTTGAATCTATTTTGGTAAACGAGGAAAACGAAGATAGTTCAAAAGAAAACGAGTTTAAAATAACAAATTATTATTTCCGAGGTGAAAGCAACGATCACCCTTTACAAATCCCTTCCCTGTACCTTGAACAGAATCTTACAGAAAAAGGAAGTGAATATTACTACAGAATTCTACTTAGTGAATTAGGTCGAGAAGACTACCAAGAAAATACTTCTTTAGTTCGATTAATTTCGGAATTGCAACATTATGGTGCAAAAACTAGAATGCTTGATGTCACTAAAAACCCATTAATCGCTCTATACTTTGCTGTAGAGAAGCATGATGACAAACCTGGCTACATTTATATTTACTCAAACGATAAAGAGAATGAAAAGTTTGATACAGGTCATACGATTGCTATCAAATCTGCTTTAAACTTTATGCCTCAAGAAAAGATAAATGAATTTCTATTTTCAGCTAGTGAGTTAATTGAAAAAATTAAAGCTAAGTTTAAACAACACTCTAATTACCGGAATCTTAGTATTGATGAAATTAAAGAAGAATTAAAAGAAGAATTAAAAAAAGATGGTCAATTAAAATCTCACTACTCTCATATAAAATCATTTATTGACTTATTGAATCAGAGAGCTCGAGTTAGAGAAACTCTAAATAGACCATTTGAAATTTATGAAGATTTAAATAAAGCTCATATTGTCATCCCTTCTAAGACAACTGATAGAATTAGGCAACAACAAGGTGCTTTCATCTACCCGAAGTTTGTTAATACGGATGACAAAAAATATAGAGATGATAAAGATAAAATTGATGAAAATGAAATTTATAAAAATATAAAAAAAGATATTGCCAATTCAATCGATGAACTAGCTGTCACTCTTAAATTGTCTAAACAAAAAGGTTCTGATGAAATCACAGAATATTCTGTGATTAAAATTGATGGTCGATATAAAAAAACAATTCGTAAACAATTGGAAATACTTGGAATAACAGAAGGTTTTGTATATCCTGATATTGAGCATCAATCAAAAGCATTATTAAAGGTCATTGACAATGATAAATAGATAAAAAATGCTACTGTGTCAAAATAAGGCTAGAAAGGTACCCTAACTTCGGTTTATGATATAATTACGGAGAACGGTTTATATTAGGAAATTGAATAATAGTAAGGTTTGATGACAGCATGACAATAGACTATGACAAGCAGCAATATCGTGATCAACTTCGTGCCCAACTCTGTGACATTGAGGCCGAATTAATATACTACAATGATTCTTTTAGAGACAAGCATGTTTTTTGTAATTTCAATGATACAGAGACATCCAATTTCTGGCGATACTTCTCAACAAATTTTAAACGTCTTAACTTAAAACAACTAACAGCTACTAGCTTCTCACCTGATGGTCCTTCCTATCGTTTAGATATATATAAACATGTCCCGGATGAGATAAAAAATAGTACATCTTCTAAAATTATCGATGATACAGAATTACTTAATGTCTATAGGACTCCTTTAAAAGGGAATGGTGACTTTCAAAGTGATGAATGCATTTCCATACTAAAAGAATGTGATATTGTCGCGACTTATCCCCCAACACCTCTTATGAATGAACTTTCACAACTCCTATTAGAGTATCAAAAAGACTTTATTCTAATGAGTAATAAAGTACTTTTCGGTTTCAGTGATTTCATAACTCTTTTTAAGGAAAACAAGATTTGGGTAGGTCAAACTACTGTACCTAGCGATGGTTGGATGATAGTGCCTGAAGGGTTGGAAACCCCTGGAAAAAACAAAATAAGAAATTCCCTTGGTCAAGAACTTGTCAATATTCAAGGTATCTGTTGGTTTACTAACTTAGATAATATCAGACGCCATATAGAACTTCCAATGTTTATGCAATATACACCTGACAGTTATCCAAGGTACAAAAATTATAAAGCAATCAATATTAATAAAATAAAAGAGATACCATATGACTATTATGAAGCTATGGGGGTTCCAGTAAGCTTCCTAAAGAGTTATAATCCAGATCAGTTCCAGATACTATCTCTTCTAAATAAAAAGGATGCTCCTAACTACTATATCCCTGGTTTTAAGGATAAAGGTGGTCGACCTTGGGCAGAAGATTCATTTACGTATGTCAGGTTACTGATAAAAAGAAAATCATAATTCCTCGTATAAAAGAAACTTACGTTAAAAGTATAGTGTAAGGTAAAACAAGTAGTAACATGCTGTTTTAGATTATTCCTATCATAAACACTCGTCTACGCACTGTCTCGAAAAATTTAAATGAAGGATTTAGTTCTGTACTGTATAGGACCAGGTCCTTTTCTACTATGTGTCATAGTATATCAGGGTATTTGATAACAAATAGTTTTAGTCTTACCTTTATGAGTTTGTTGTAGTAATCAGTATAGTCTACAATAAGCTTGTTCCACTTATTCCAATCATTGTTCTTCTAATCTGACAATATAGAACGAATGGGGAAAGTATAAGACAAAGATACACTACTCTGTATACAACCTTTCACCAGAGCTTTATCAATCATTTCTTATTTTAATTCAAGAGAATAATAACCATTCTTCCCCTTTTTAACGATTTCTATTCAATAACGATTAATTAATCTCACTATGACTATGTACTTTATACCAAGATCATTCACCCCTCATTGATTCGTAATCCGCTTAAAGCCCTCTCCTTTCTCAGTTCAAATATTTAAACTTTTATCTTCATAAGTTTATTTTATAATAAAAACACCTCAAAAGTTAGACAGAAAAAATCTAACTTTTGAAGTGCAACTCACAATTCCAAAAAAATCCAGATATTTACTTAAATTTCTTCGACGAACGTTTACATTCTATCTGTTCATCGAGTAAATTAACTAATGGAACTACATCCTCGGGCTTATTATATTTTGGACCAAAAATAATACTTTTTAATTCGACTGGTGTATCTCTTTCTAGATAGAGCTTCGCAGCTGGTTTAACATTATGTACTTTTATCTTGTTATTTTTAGGACTTAATTCAGAATATTTTAATATACGTAATTCTTTCTCATAACTATATGCAGAAGACTTAAAAAGATAACGTATTTCTTCTAATAATTTATTTAAATCATCACGCAATTCTTCCTTTTTCTCAAGGACTTCTTTGATAACATTTTTTATCTCTTTTAATAAACATTCGACTTTAGAGAGACTAGTCTTATCTTTAAATAAAGTATTATCTTCTTCTTCTATCTTTATTTCACCTTTTTTTAATGAGTCTTCACTAAGATAACAGATTTTATATAAGCAGTCCTTTGAATCTAAAGATGAGTAATCTTTCACTTCATCTTTCTGTGTACTATCTATATCAATTGGCTTGGACATAAACCACTCTAAATCACGCGGAGACTTAACTTCTAAAAAACTATCTGGTTTTAATACTAGGCAGACTCCCTCGGCATTATTTCCGTATTGAGACCACATAGTGAGCTCATCTATTGCCGTAGTTAAACTCATTAAAAACCATGGACTTGAACCAACTTTATCTTCCAAACCACTATTTTTATTAAACTCAAAAAGCTTATCTAATAATTTTCCTTCTTCTGGATCATTCATATAACCAACATTGTATAAACGAGTTCTTCCTTCTATTATAAATGATTCATTGTCTGAAATACTTTCTTTTTGTTGCAATAATATCTGTAATACTTCTCCATCTGTATAATGGCCGAATTCTAAACCTTTAAAATTATTAACTACAAGTTGAAATTTTATATTTTGTATATTTTCATAGATAGTTAAAATTTTGCTAGTTAGTAGATCATCCGAGCTGGTTTTCTTTAAAGATTCCAACAATACTTTATACTTAGTTTCATCTAATAATCCTGTTTCCATTATAACTTTTAACCATTTTGTTACCGATTTAATTATATTTTCTTCTTGCTCCTTCATATCTTCTTTTAATCTAGAGTGTCTTTTTAAAATACTTTCTTCGATAAATTTCTCTATCAAGGTGATTGATTGGGCTTTTTCTACTTCAATCACTTTTTTACTCTGGTTTAAAGTCTTAGCCAATTCTTCATTTTGTCCACTATTAATTTCAAATATTGATATTTTAAATAATATTTCTAAATAAACCAGAGAAACATTGTCATATTTTGAATAGAGTAACTTATTATAAGTGTTTGCAGCATCACTTTTTATACTGTCTATAAGACTCTTATCATTAAGAAAACGTAAAGTTAACCTCATTATATTCAAAAATGCCCTAGATGAATACCTATTACAAATAGAATCTGGTTCATATGAACTTTGATTATATATCTCTCTAGCAAGCTGGTAGATGTTTTGGTTCTCAATCTCTTTTTCTACAACTCCAACACCTTTACTCCTCCTATATTTTAAAATATTAATTATCCTACAAAGTAATATAATTAAATGAATCGTATTTTGTCTATCTTCATCCGATGAATAATATTTATGGTCTTTTTCAATTTCGAGTATGTACTCTTTAATACTAGAAAGCTGCTTTTCCGTAATTTCCTGATTTTTTAAAGCTTCTTCAGCTATACTTGTTAATGTATTGGATTCATTTTCTTTCATCTTCGCAATTAAACCTTCTTCATACTTTGTCATATCCATCATCAATTTGTGGATTATCCAAGTTCAACTCAAAAAAGCTGATTTCTCAGCTTTTTTATTTTATCATGGAGCTTAGTTACTTTTGAATGGCATCGCTTCATCGCTCTGCACAAATGCTCGTTGAGCATCTGTTAATTCCTCAAGTTCATCGCAACCAATAAGTCCAAAGACTTCCATACCATCTTTAGTACTTACGATGTATGCCTCAAGATCCCTAGCTTTGTCAACGTCTGACACTAAGTAAATGTTTTTTTTAGTCATTACTTCATCAGTCATTTTACTCTCCTTCAACCCTTATTAGTGTTTAATCTTCCCCCAATTTATCATGTTGGGCCCTGAAGGCGTATAATGGATCAAAATCTGAATCAAGTTTATTGTTGTCGTCAGCTTGTTCAGCCATCTTAGCATTTAAACTATTTTCAATCCTCCCAATACAATCCATTACCTTCCTTATCATTGTAAGGGTTTCAGAGGTAATTTTCAAGACCTCACTTGAATTTTCATTGTTTTTAATTTTATCCGAGCTTTTCATTTTCTGCTTTAGACGTTCTTCAATTTCATCTAAACGTAGTTCTTTCATGCTTTGTTGAGGTTCTGCAGTGGCTAATTCTGGCTCTAAAGGTTTTATGCTTTCAACCGTCAAATCTTCAATTTTTGTGACGTTCATAATGACCTTAGCGCGTGCTTCTTCTTTTCCATTATGGCCTGGTATATAGATATAGTTGTTGCTACCAAAAAATGATTGTTGGGTAATATCGTTCTTAGCTAAACTTTCAAATAAAGGATCGTGGCCCTCTACTAAACTGTTAGCAAAATAAATATTTCTCGTGTCTCGGAAAAGTTGAGTGTTGAAAATAAATGGCCTGTTCTTAGGGAAATTATTGACGTGAGGAGAATGGAAAAAATGCTCTGTTGATAGGTAATGTACGTAAGGGACCTTGCTGAGTAGCTGAGACAAAGTATTCGTATCCATCTGAGCCTGCTCATCAAAGAGGAAGATATCTGTAATGTGGTTTGTTGAAGACGTTACTAACTCAATATCCTTTTTTAAATAGCCCGCTAGCAGAACGGCATGTTTTTTCTCACCCTCTAAATCTGCATGATTGTGGGTAATCGTAATCTTAGCTTTATCTTCTAAATACGATAGAGCATTCCAAGAAATATGTGACTTAAATCCCATAATAGCGACTCTGTGGTCTTTAGATTTTGCAAAGTTAGTCAGCTTATGAAAAAAGGGAGAGGCTTCAAAAGGAGATAGGACGTAGGGATCAATATAGATATTAAGCATCAGTATCACCTTCTTCTTGATTTAACTCTTCTAGTTCGGCATCTTTAATTAATGGACGCTCGTTAAACGCTTCATTCATTCTAAAGGGCATGTATTTGGCCACACGACCACCATCTGTTGCATTTTGACTTCTGATAACAACTAGAGACTTATCAATCCCTTCTTCTGCAGCAAGTTCTAGGTTAAGGAAAATAATGTTCTTAAGGTTCTTATAGCCACCATTTTCAATAAGCATATATTTGTCTTCAATTTCTTGAATATCATCAAAATTGTCCACGATAATCAGTAGATAACGTTTGTTTCCCTCTTCGTCTAAACCGTCCTCGAAACGTCCAAAGTGTTTAAAGACATTTAGCAATTTATCAAGATCGCTGGTATCACCTACATTGGTGATATAAGGATACACATCAAAAAGATTCTTTGTACCGTCATCTACCTTTTTATTAAGTGCTAACTGACCGATAAAGAGATACCTAGGAACATGGACTGTATACGTATGCTCTTTCTTCTTCGCCTTTTTGGCTTGTAATTCTGATTTGCGTTTCTCCATACCAGAAAGAGCACTTTTACTCTCACTCTTTTCTTGTGTCTTTGTCACTGTATACGTGAACTTCTCCAGTTTTGACGTAGGAACAAAATAGGCATAGTTTTGATTAAATTTGAAGTTCTGATAGGCATCTACGACCTTCCAGTATCGAATAGGAGAGTAGTTATCTTCTTCCCGAAGAATATCTTTCCATTTATAAGTGAAGTTTCTGCTGATCTTATTTGCTAGTAAGAGCAACATCGTTCCATGACTGTAAATAGAGTAACTTGTTGCAAGAGCCCCTGGAGTGTCTTCACGTTCAAACTCCCACTCTTGAACCAAGTAAAACTCTCTGAGTCGTTTGAGATGCGGTTTGATTTTAGGAATCGGTAAACCAAACTCCCTTGAAATTTGAAGGAGTTGAACATTTCGGAAAGTAGCTATAAATAGTAGGATATCCATATCTAACTGGTTTAGTTGCTTACTTATTAACTCGTAATCTGTTTCTTGACTATAGTTGATCTGAATGATGTAATCCTCTTGAAGTTGCAAATGGAAAGGAAAGTCATTGTTTGGATAAACTTGTTTCAGTAATGGTGTCGAGGCGTACTTCTTATAATAGTCGTCCGAAAATCGAGAGACAGTATTCAATGTTGCTTTACCATCGATTGTTCTTACCCCAAATCGACGTAGTCTTTCATTGAATTTTTTAACGAAGTCTTGATAGGCTTCCAGTGCTTCAGCAGAAGGCTTATCTCCTGTTTCAGATAATCGGACTGTCCCATCAGGCATGAGAGTGACTTCTTCCCCATTAAATTTTTTCTTCGGATAAAGTGGGAGATTGATTTTCTTAGCAATATTTTGTAACCATTTTTTATTACCTGGTGTTCTTGTCATTTGTCTAGTCCTTCTCTTCAATTTTTTGGAACCATTATACTAAACCTTATATACCTTTTTTAACCCAGTGACACCCACTCACAAATTAGAACTCAAAACCAAGAGCCAGATTGATATACTTCTCTGATAATGTATACTTGAAAACATACTAAGATTAGTAGTGAAGAAATCTCCGACGGGAGAGAGTACTCACTACTTTTTATTTGTGTTAAAGTAGTGGTGTCTTGTAAAGTCGTGGCTTCTTTTGACGCTAGACGTCGAGTATTGAAAATGACATCACTAAAATAAGGAATCATTCAAGACAAAGAGGTAATGTCATGTGTGCAGTATTTGGAATTGATGTGAGTAAAACAATCTCAGAAGTCGCTATTCTTGTGAATGGTGAAAGGGTTCATGTCTATACTATGCCTAATGACATTATCGGATTTTCTCGTCTACTGAAGGATCTAAAGACCGTGAGCACCCTCGTAATTATTTTCGAAGCTACTGGTGTCTACTCTCGCCGACTCCATGCTTTTCTAGAAGAAAACAGCTATGACTATACACGTCTTAATCCTTTGGAAGCTAAGAAGCAACTTGATGGATTATGAGTTCGGAAAACCGATAAGATTGATGCAGAGAAACTAGCTTCGTCACAATTCGTTTTAAACCGTAAGCCAACTTATGTTCAAGAAAAAGTCTATCAAAACTTGCATGATCTTAGCCGATTCTACCAAAATCTGACAGAGGATATCGTAAGGACGAAGAATAGGCTGCACAAAGTTCTTCAAGTCGCCTTCCCAGAAATCGAAAATCTACTATCTACTCCTACAGGTGAGCAATATTGGAATCTCGTGTCCATCTTCCCAACCAAGCATTGGGTGCTGGATCTATCAGAAGTTGAGTTGAAAGAAGCTATTCGCAACTCAACCTCTAAACGCATTTCAGAGAACAGAGTAGGTAACTTGGCTGAGAAGTTAGTTGGACTGGCAAAGCAATCTTATTCTGCCATTTCAAAAACCTCTCCTATGATAGAAGAGGTTAAGTATAATGCACAGGAACTTATAAGGTTGACAAACCGTCGGGAACAAGTTTTAGAACAGTTGATAGAGTTAGCTAAACCTCTACCTGAATATGAGATTCTTCTCTCTATTCCTGGTATCGCAGAAACAACAGCTACAAGCGTTATTGGCGAATTAGGAGACATTCGTCGCTTTAAGTCTGCTAATCAAATCAACGCTTTTATCGGTATTGATCTCAAACACTATGAATCGGGTGATTTCCTAGGTCAAGAGCATATCACTAAGCGTGGGAATCCTTATGCAAGAAAAATTCTGTACAAATGTATTCACAACATCGCTTCAGCTAGCCATACCAATCCCTGCCATATCGCAGATTTCTATGAGAAACGAAAAAGACAATCGACAATAGCTTCAACTGAGCCACATACGATTGCCTCTATACATCGCCTTATTAGGACAATGTATTATCTTATAATGCATAATAAACTTTACGACTATACTTTAGCCCAAAGTCTTTAAAGTCGTCTATACCTTATAATTCTAACACCTTGTTTCAAAAAATGCCAGATAAGGTGTCGTTTTTATATGCCCAAATGTCAGAAAAAACGGCTTAAACTATTTCTCAAAAAATTCCCTTTATACTCTATCAGAAATAATGTTGAGTCAGAAACCGTATTATACTTGACAAATGGTAGAAAGAGAAGACCTATCAGGTCCTCTATTGATGTTAGCTTTTCGTCATCCACTATAGTTGACAGATAGGCTTATAATTCAGGTTCCACAGTCTATGTTCTGTGTTAGCAGATGCATTGATTACGTACGGATAAATGGCTTCTTTGAATATTTTAAATACGAGTACTACATTTTGAAGAAGCACAACAACGGACTCATCCCTCCTAAAATGATAAACAAGTCCGATGCTTAATTTTATAATATTTCTTTATCCACTTTAAAGAGAGTTGTTCAATAATATATCAATTTGCTTTATTTTTAACATCAAACCAACTTTTGGTAATGATAAATCGTAAAATATAGTGAAACAAAAAAACTCATAGAGTTTCATTGGTGTAAACCGTAAGTAACCATACAAACGGAACCTGAGGAAAAACTATGAGCTGTTCCCGTCTTACCATAACCGACCGAATAAAGATAGAAACCTACCTAAAATTAGGTTTGAAACCTTGCCAAATTGCAAGTAAAATTGACGTCCATAAGTCTACCATTTCAAGAGAGTTAAGACGATGCCAAAATGGTTATTCCGCAGGCTTAGCACAGGAACAGTACGACCACAGGGCTAAGCAAAAAGGTCGGGCCGCTATCAGCTTGAACAAAAGCCAATGGTAGCTTTTAAAACCATCTATAACTGGCTCTATGCTGGTTTCATTGAACTGGATTTGAGCGTCCTTCGTCGTAAAGGAAAAAATTGACAACCCAAAGAAACACTTCGAAGATTTAGGATTGGTACGCCAATTTTCAAAAGAGGCTCTTAAAACCTCCACTTCAGACAGGGGAAAAGAGTTTGCCTGCTATCCTCTGGTAGAGAATTTAGGAATTTCCTTTTACTTTGCTGACGCCTATTCATCCTGCAGAGAGGAAGCAATGAAAACGCAAATGGCTTACTAAGAGAATATTTCCCAAAGAAAACAGATTTAGTCGCTATCTCTGATGAGGATTTGAACAAGACTTTATATGGTATCAATCATCGACCACGAAAATATTTAGCTTAGAGAACTGCTTGTGAAGCTCTAATAGAAGAGTTCGAGTAAATGTTGCACTAATTCTTGCAATTTATCTTTGTCAAAAGTTTATTTGCTTCTTCTCGTATTTGGTTCTCGGTTTGTTTTGAAATAGATTGTGAACCAATCTTATAGCCAATCATAACAATAAAACTTATTACGATTAAACCTCTACTCCAACCAGAAATCGAACCTTCACTTTGTTAAACATGACTTACTTCTTTATTAGTGAAAGCCACATCATATCAAGATTAGTTTGGAGATTCTATCACTGGAAAAATATGATTAACTACAAATTATGGTATACTAATGATAATAAATTGTTATCGGTAGGAGAATACTATGGAAATAAAAATAATTGAAAAAATTTTATCTCAAAAATGTTTTTGGACAATTATTTTTACTTGGTGGGTTTTTATTGGAATTATAGTATCAATTTTTGATTCATCATTAAAACACAATTATATATATGTTTTCGGGGTAAATTCTCTATTGTTAGCCCAGATTATCACATATCAAAATTTAATGAAAAAAGAAATAATTCTTAAAACATCTATTTCAGGTACTAAAGTCAATAATCTTCCACTATTTCCAATATTCAGTAAAAATAATAGTTATCTAAACAAATGGTATAATATATCTATTTGTTTTGTAATTGGTTTAATTTATTTCATTTCTCTAGTATTATTAAAGGTTCTTATCTTGCAGGAGCTAATTACAATCTATGGTGCAATTACTTTAATTCTAACTGTATTTATTGCAATACAACTGTATTTAAAGTATATACTTTATATTCTCACATTAAGGAAAATTTCAAAATTAGAGTTTATTTCATTAGTACCAATTTCCCTGCATAATCCATCTGAATGTGATTGGATAGTTAAATTTACCGATAGTATGAGTTCATTTAGTAATTATTTTGGAATTTTAGGTATTGCTTATACTGCTCTATTCTATTTAACCACTCCACTATCTGCTATTAAATTTACCGGAAATACATTAATAATAGATACACCTAATAACCTAGTATTTATAATTACTTGGGGAATAATTTTTATACTGATTGGCTTTGGTTATTTAATTTTTGACTATCTTTGGAAGAAATATATTAAAGAGATAATAAAAAAAATAAAAAGAATGCAACTAAAGGAATATGATATTACTGATTACAGTAATAAACAACTTAATAAAGATTATATTGAACTATTTAAACTCTATAAAGATTCCCCGAACTTTCCACAGTTATTCAATGGAAAAACACTCAATCCGATAGGTTACGTCCCCATTTTGATAAATCTATATAGGTTACTTCAACCATTTTTATCACAAAATTAGTGTTGTTAAAAGAGCAGAGAATTCCAATCTCTGCTCTTTTATTTTAATAAATCCCCGCTCTCACCTTCGCTAATTTAATTGAATAATCAATAAAATAATTTAACCTTTCCATAGAGTGATTTTTTTCTAAAACTTCACATTGTTTTTTAATATCAAACTCAATTAACGAAACTTCATTTTTTATATGTTTTAACACACTATATTTATTCAATAAAATTTCTATATTAGTCACCTTATCTTTATTCTGAAGTCTCAATTTTTCTTTATTAGAGAGAAACTGTTCAAGGTAAACGTAACATAAATTTTTCCTACTTTTATTAATATCAAAATTATGATTCCCTTTGTATTTTACAGTGAACTCAGGATTAAAGTATGCTTCGCAATCATTTAGTAATTGAAATAAGTAGCCTAATTTATAACCAATAATTGCTAAATGTTGATTGTCTAATTCAGGATCATATGATTTCATGCCAATCACTAAACAATTTTGAATAACTTGTGAAGTTTGGTTATCTAAAATTTCTTTTATTTTATCAATACTTACATTAATATCAATATTTAATTCTTGTATTGTTCCCTGACACATTCTAATAATCATTTGGCTAAATATCCTAATCGTAGAATCATCAATTTCAGATAATAATTCAATACACTTTCCTAATAAAAAAACTGTAATTACTAAGGCTTCATCAATAGAATATTGCTTATGTACTGTGTATATGCTATGTCTTTTATCGTCTTGATCTATAATATCATCAATAATAATAGAGGATTTATGAATTAACTCAATAGCTATTGCAGATTTGTAAACTTTTTCATTTAGATTCTCAGAAAACAACTTATAACTATAATATGTTAACAACGGTCTGAAACGACTCCCATTCACCACTTGAAGTATCTCATGATATTGTACTGGTAGTTCAAGCAGTATTGATTTAATCCTAGAATCAATAGTGAACAAAAAATCTTTTTCTTCACTATTTAACGTAATTATTGGTGTCTTTTCCATAGTATTCTCCTACCGATAACAATTTATTATCACTATACGAAGCACTCAAATAGGTTTATAATAGCATGATTATTGATAAAGGAGATTTTTATGGATTATAAACTTATTTCTACTTACTTAGATTATTGCAAAACTCATAAGCGTTTGAGTTCACACACGATTCGCGCTTATAAGAATGATCTTATGCAATTTTATAACTCAGACTATGATAATGTCGAATCCTATATAGAACAGTTGACACGATCTAACATAAAAACGAATACATTAAGAAGAAAAATTGCTTGTATGAAGGTGTTTTATAACTATCTAAAATACCAGAACATAATTGAAGAGAATCCCTTCAATCAATTGCGCTTTCAATTTAGAACTGAAAAAGTATTGCCTAAAACGATTCCGTATGACATTCTGAAAAGTATTTTTATATATTTAGAACGGAAAGTAATTGTATCTAAAACTGACTATCAAAAACAACACGCTGAAAGAAATCTACTAATTATTTCACTTTTACTTTCAACAGGCATCAGAATTTCTGAACTTTGCCACATTCATCTCAAAGACATTAATCTGTCCAATAAGACACTCCATATTATAGGAAAGGGTAAGAAAGAACGTATCCTATTTTTAGGAGATCAAAAAACATTCAATTTACTAGAAACATATATAAATAAAACAAGAAATGAATCCAATGATTTCTTGTTCCCAGGGAAACATTCACTTAAACCATTGTCAGAGCAAAGTGTACGTTTAGTAATAAAGAGAATCGTTGAACAAAATAACTTTTCTAGAACTATTACACCGCATATGTTTAGACATAGCTTTGCGACAATGCTTCTAGATAGTGATGTAGATATTCGATATATTCAACAAATTCTTGGACATAGTTCTATATCAATCACACAAATCTATACTCACGTATCTCATTCAAAACAAAAAGAAATACTTAGTTCTTTTAATCCCGTATCAGTAATTCATTCTGAAATCGAGTAAGAGACATTTCCAAAGTCTACAGTTCACTTCATCTTAAATTAATTTTTGTAGTTCGACTTTAGTTAATAGATTTTATACTCAACAAAAGCAAAAAACATATAAAACTTCACTTTGAATCAGCATTCATACTATATTCCGTATTAAGGACTCCATAATTGTTTTTCTAAAATACATCTTTCAAATATCCTTAAATATAATAAAAAGAGATGGGCAAAATCTCAATTCCTGAAGATAATGGAGTAAATCTTCCCACAAGAAAACGCATAATTTCAAGTTTTTCAACACCTGATACTATGCGTTTTTGGGTTCTAAAAAATTTTCGCCAACCTTAAACAACTAACAAAAGTTATAAGTAGACTATATTTTAAAATTTTTGCTCTAACAACCATTTCAATTAGTTAAATCTTTAAATCTTTCTTCTCCAGATTTAAGCATATCCTTTTCTACCTGACTCCACTCTCCAAACAATAATTCATGAAGAACAGCTGCTGCTGATATTTCATCATCTCTCGAATCGTAAACACAGGTCCTATCTCGTTGATAGATTTGGATTTGTTCAAAGATACCTAATTGCTCCAGCTGGTGGGTATTCTCAACTAGATTGTTCACTATCAAATCATGATGTTCTTTTGGAGTTGCGCGTGCTTGATTTGGATTGATAGCGTACAGTTCTTCGTATCGGATAAGGGTGCTCAGATAGGACAGCTTAGGCTTTGTCGCAATCAAGGCTAATTGTACTTCATATCCCTTACTTTTCAAGAGTTGTGCTGTTTCCTTTGGAACGTCAATCGTTCGTAAAGTTCCCTCTATCAAAAGATTGTATCCCAAATGACTCAATTCTGTTACTAAAGACTCTACCATTTTGCCTGCAAAATCTTTGGTGTATTCAACACTGTCTTTGCCATATTCTTGCTGCAGTTCTAAATAGTGTGGATGCTGAGAACGAAAACTATCGCCATCTATGATAACAATATTTCCTTGAAATTCTTTCTGTTTAATACGATGAATTGTAGTCTTACCGGCACCACTTTGCCCTCCAAGCAAAATCGCTATAGGTTGCTTACTGGACTTTTTTCCTCTTGTCAGAGAACGAAGATTCCTTGCTAAAGCATGTTTGAATTCGCTACCAGTATAATCTTGGATTTCCATTAGGCTACCATCCGTTTTTCAGATATCTCTAACATACGTTCAATTCCATCCAAATAGCCGCTATATCTCTCTATTTCATCAAAAGTTTCTACTAAATAGATATTCGTATGAATCAAGTCAGATAGATCATTACTCATTAAAATCCAAGGATTAGATTCATCATCAATGCTAATTCCCTGACTATCTTGATAACGATAGAGTCGAGATAGTAGATTAGCACCTCTTTCTTTCACAATTTCAATTTTTAAAGTCAATTCATAATCTTCAACAGGATTGAGCATTTTATCTTCTCCTACAATATCGACATAAGATACATTAAACTTCTGACAAATGATGTCTATTAGTTCTGTAGATACTGAACTAGTTCCATTTTCATAACGGCTCAAGCTATTTCGAGAAATTCCTATAATTCGGGCAAATTCGGGTTGTGTTAAGCCATGTGTTTTACGTAAGGATTTTATGTTTTTTCCAATCATAGCAAACTCCTTTTATTTGATATCACCATTATAACATTTAGAAAAAGCTAATGCACCATTTTTGGTGCGTTATTGACTATTTTCCTAAATCTCTCTAAATTCTTCTCTAATTGTTCCTTATGAAGTTGATTCTTAGCTTCTTTTAATGTGTCGTCCAAAGTTTCTTCTCTATAAGTTGATTCTCTTTTAAGTTGTTCGGTTTCTTGATTTGGAGTGAAAATGATATCTATCAGTAGGTCTATTTTTTCAAGATCTGGGACGGACATATCAGATAGTCGGTGAATTAGCTTCTTAAATATATCACCACTGTCTTGGTTTTTCTTAAAAAATGTTGTAAACATCTATAATCTCTCAAAAAAGCAGCCTATCAGGACTGCTTAGTATAATTCGGAAATCGCATCATAAATGGACTGCAATTTCTTAGATTCTCTTTTGCGGCCTTGACTTCTTTATCAATCATTAGGTCATTTGAGCCGGCCACTTGTTGGATAGTGTCTAGAGCTTGTTTGAGTTCTTCTTCATCCCCTGACCAAAGACACCAATCAAGAAGACTGTTTGAAACAGTTTATCTCCTGTCTCTGTCATGGTTTTTAATAGCTCCTCAGCTTCATCGATATTGCTTTCTAATACATGACCTACTTTTTCCAAATAGATACCTGTACGAGCTAGTTTTTGTTGTTCCCCAATCTTTTGGGATTCCATCAAGGTCTTCTTTGCTCGTAGTTTCTTCATGGCATCTGCTTTGGTCGAACTTTGTGCATGGAGACTCACAATCTTTTGATACAAACGATTCAATTCACTTGGATAGTGAAACTCTCCCGCAAACATTTTTCTGGTTAACTCAATCCAGCTGATATTTCTTTCAGTCAAAATAATGGACAAGTTCTCCCAAAATCGTTCAGCCATATTGCTTCTCCTTTAGCTAGATAAATAATGTGTTTGTGCCATGTAAATCAATTGTTTCGTATCTCTTGGCAATAGAGCTCTAGCCTCTTCCAAATTCAGATTTGGATAAACTCGCTTATTTGAAACCGCAAGAGGAAGTCTGATGGTTAGTTCAGGATTTTTTAAAATCATCTCAACGAAATCCGTTAATCTTAGATTGTCACGGTTCTTAAATCGTAATAAATTGGGAGATAAATACTCAAAACAATCTGAAGAATAGCTCATCATTTCAATTAATTTGTACTTTGTCATTTCAGAAATAGAATGAGGAGTGACCTCTATGCCATACTTTTGAAAGAAATCCAAAAGAAGTTGATTTCTTTGGCTATTTTTACTTAGATAGAGATCAATCATGAGAGACCTCCCAAAGATTCGGTTCCCTTTGATATTCTGAGACGATTAAGGAATCTAATAAATTTGCGAAGTTAATCGGTTTATTGTCTTCATCATAAGCTTTTACAGTTACTTGGGTTGTAAGTATTCCCTCTTTTCCCTCGGCTCGATAGCCTTGTCCATATAAAACAAAAACAAGATTTTGATGATCATCTACAAAGGCATCAGCTCCGTTCTTTATATCCTGACTTTCAAGGAATTCCATAATGTTTTGAAGATAGGATTCATAAAATAGTGGGTAGTTGTGTTTTTTATGGTAATCATCTAAAAATGTCACTTCAAACTCACATGGATAATTGGGCATCAAAAATAATTGTTCATCCAGCTGTTATTTTATTATTTATCTTACTTATTATATAGAAGAAAAATAGTTTTATTTGTAGCTCACAAAATCAAGAAAAATTCCTTTTATTTTCTATTATGCTTTTTTTATTTTATTCTAGACTACTTTTTCTGACCAACTTAAAAAGTTAACGCGTCACTCTCATTCTCGCTTTAAGCTTTTCAAAATTGAAAGAAATATGTGTAAAAAACAACATAATATCATAAACGAAAGGAAAATATTCTTTTGTGATAAAAAAACAAAGCGAAAAAGATCTCATTAATAATGAGCAACATATCTATGATTGTTTTTCCAACACGACCGCTTTCTTAGGATTAGATAGAGTTGAAGTTAGCATAAAAGGAAAATAAAGTTCGACGGAACCAAGTTACAAATTTTCTCAAATAATAATAAAAAACTCACTGTTATAAAATATATTGACTCACGATATGAATATATGTGATAATTACAGCACATATTGAAAATGAACAAAATAGTTTTGGAGGTATTGATCAATTTATCATAATTGATTCAATTTCTGAATCGCAAAGTGAACTATCTGAGCACTTTTTGATAATCAAAAGAAATTAGGATTCTCACATCCCAAATCATATGCAAAATGTTATGTATACGGAAAAGTCATTCATATATTCGAAAAAATAATTCTAATTGGATTGAACTTATTGTTAAGGACAATTTTGACTTCACAGTCAAACTCCAATATAGTAAAAAAATGCGAGTATCAGATATAAATTATGATGTAGGTGACAATCTATTCATATATGCTTTAATTATTTCAAGCGAAAAAACAATAAATCAAAAAAAACGTTTATATTTCAATCTCATAGTAGATGATATGATAAACAAAACCAGTCTAAAATAGAAAAACCAAAAAAACTGCCAAAAATAAATTTGGCAGTTTTTTGGTAGGTAACCTATTAATTCAAACAGTTTCTCATAATCGCTTATCGCAATAAAAAACCGATATAGTAGGATTCCGCAATTAAATAGCTATATGACTATTATTTAAGACTAATTATATCTCCCGCATTTGCTAATAACAGTAAAGTGCTTCTTCAGAAAAACTTATATTAAATTCGTATTAAGCATATAGTAAACATATTAAGACTAGTAGTGAAGAAATTTCCGACGGGAGAGAGTACTCACTACTTTTTCTTTATGTTAATGTAGTGGTGTCTTGTAAAGTCGTAGGAATCTATGGTACTAGACGTCGAGTATTGAAAATGAAATCACTAAAACATGGAATTATTCAAGACAAAAGAGGTAATGTCATGCGTGCAGTATTTGGAATTGATGTAAGTAAAACAAGTTCTGAGGTGGCAATTTTAGTCAACTGTTAGAAGGTTCATGGCTACACCATACTCAATGATGCCACTGGATTCAATAGCCTGTTGGGTGACTTAAAAACTGTTCATAATCCTGAGATTATATTTGAGACTACAGGCTTCTATTCTCGACGTCTTCAAGCCTTTCTTGAGGAATATAGTTACGCTTACACACAGCTAAATCCGCTGGAAGCTAAGAAGTAATTGAACAGTTTGTGAGTTCGTAAAGCAGATAAAATTGACGCTGAAAAGTTGGCTAATTCTTAGCTTGTGCACAATCGTAAACCAACTTACATGCAGCAAGAAGTTTATCAACACCTACGTGATTTAAGCCGTTTCTATCAAAATATGAATGAAGATCTTGTTCGAGCTAAAAATCGTCTGCACAAGGTTCTACAAATCACTTTTCCTGAATTGGAGAATCTATTATCCACACCTACTTGAGAGCAATATTGGAACTTAGTGATGGCTTTTCCATGCAAAGAGTTTGTATTAAGCATATCTCTAAGTGACTTGTGTGAGATTATCCAGCAATCTACCTCAAAACGTATCTCTTAAAAGAGTATTGCTTACCTGACTGATAAACTTTTAAAACTCGCTAAACAATCTTTTTGTGCAATCAAGAAAACCTCTCCAATGCTTGAAGAGGTTCGTTCCTATGCTCAAGAATTACTTCGTCTTTCTGAACGCAGACAAGTTGTCTTAAACGACATGGTAGCTCTAGCTCAGCCTTTACCAGAGCATGACATCTTACGGTCAATTCCTGACATCGCAGAAACCACAGCGATAACCATCATTGGCGAATTGGGAAATATTCGTTGCTTTCAGTCTACCAATTCATGCCATATTGCTGACTTTTATGAGAAACGAAAAAGACAATACCTTCAACAAATCCTCATGCAGTTCCTTCAATACATCGTCTCATTCAGACAATGTTTTACCTCAAGTACCTAACCTTTATCTTCACTGCTAAAAAAACTGTCAAGTTTGACTATCCATTTAATTGTATCTCCTTATAAATAAGGTCTCGTTTTTTTGAGTGATTAATTTCTAAGTTACTATGAAGAATATAGCATTAGCTTTAAACCCCCTTCACATAATATTTTTTGTATAAAAAGTATTGATTTGTCTTTGGCCTTAAAAGTACTTAAAATTATATCCTTTCCCCTTTATTCATTCTAAATACTATTTAAATACAACACTTTCTGAGTTGAATAATAGTTTACCGCTAGAGAAACGAAGTTGAGAACTCCTTAAAAATCTTTTTTCAATCACTTCATCTACTGCAGCATCGTCAAAATGGATAACTTCTCCGACTTTTTTCAAACATCCCGCTTCACTAGAATCAAGCAAGCTGAAGATTTTCGCTAAATCTGGAACTTCTCCGACACCAGCGTGTTTAAACAATTCGGCTAGAGGAATGTAATTGGTTAGTGTCTTCAATGGTAAATTCTGAACGTATTCCCTACAACCTTTCATGAAAGCTAATTTTTTTACTTCATTTTGTTGACGACTATTTGTCAAACTAGAAATCCTTACTTGGACTTCTTTTGAAGCTAGGTTATTTTGTCCCGCAAGCAACATATCAAATAACATATATTGATAGTACGTTGATATCACATTTTTAGCTATGGCTTTAGCTTCAGTCTCTGGTTTTCCCTCTTCGATTAGCTTTCTCCAGAGTTTATCAGAAATATCTCTAGTTGCCTGATAAAACCATGGTGATCCAAACTTCTTATATCGAGTAATTGCAAATGGTCCTTCTGAATCAAGCATATACTCAATAATGGTTCGGCATAGGTCATCATTAAATTCATAAATAAATGATTCTAACTTTTCTTCTAGATCTTCTAAAGTAATTATCTTTGGATTATTGGCTGCTGTTGTCATTGTCCTACTCTTATTTTCAATCAAAAAAATTGGTATTTACTTCGTTACACTTGATTCGTAATTAATATTATCTTGTTCCTAAAATATCGTCAGTAGATACACCAAAATACTCGGCTATAGCTATAACGTTTTCCATACGTATATTAGCTCCATTCTCCCACTTGTCAATAGTCCCTGCATCGACATCTAGATCATGAGCTAATGTTTTCTTTGACAATTTCCGTCGTTGTCTCAAGTCCGAAATAATATTTCCCATGTATATATAACCTGCCTAATCAATATAGTCCTGAAATGATTTTACTATTTTTATGGCAAACAATCAAGAAAATTTCATAACAAAATTACACCTAACTCATATTTTTTTAATTAAAAAGCTATGATTTTCTACTAAAACATGGATTTGTTTTAATTATAACTTAGCGTTAAATTAGTAATTATTTCATTTTCATTCAGTTTGCCACCGTCTTATATAGCTATTTTATACAGTCTATAAAGTCTTTTGAATACTGTTATTTCTACATTTGTTTATTGTTTCTAAAACTGCTATAATAATTTTGATTATAAAAAATTATAATTTTTTTAGGAAGATGTTATAGGGATAATACATGAAAGAGTGTAAGGATAGTAATAATTTAATGGGGGAAATGTTTACTGACCGATTAATTAAACTCCGACAAGCTAGAGGTTGGACTAAAAAGGAATTTAGTGCCAGAATAGGGAAAACACAACAAACTGTTGGAAAGTGGGAAAATGGAAGTAATGCCCCTACATTTAAAGATCTTGTGAAGTTAGTTGGATTATTTGGGGTGACGTCAGACTACTTACTAGGATTATCGGACTCACCAAGCAAGTACGCTTACCCACCAATTAACGACAATAGGCAAGAGCAAGTAGAGGAAATGTTTAAGGAACTTGATGAAGGAAACCAAGACGCGACTGTTGATTTCATAGAAAATCGATTAGATAATCAGCACATCTCTAAAGAAATCAAAGAAAACGACCTTAAAAAACAAATAGGCATTAACGAGGAACGACCAACAAAAAGGGTCAGTATTTATGCTAGAGTCGATGCACAAGGCTTTGAATTATCAGAAGTCCCAGTTGACTGTCTTGACTACCCTGTGCCTATTCCAGTACATGATATAGCACTTAAGATTGTCGGTAATTCCATGGAACCTATTTTTTTCGATGATGAAGTGATATTTGTTATGAAGAACTCTATCCTCCGAACAGGTGATATCGCTATTGTACGGTTAGATAGTCGGTACTGCGTAATGAAGGTATGTAAAAATAGTGAAAATGGTGACATTATTCTTAACTCGCTAAATACTGATGAGTCCGCTATCACTCTTACCAAGGAGAATAGCTGCACTATCTTTGGTAAAGTTGTCCTAATGTAAGTTTGGTTTTTAAATAGTAAAGAAGTATAAGTAAAACCTTATAATCCAATAATAGTGAATACAAGATAAAACGGCAACCCCAATGGAGTTGCCGTTTACTGCAGTACATAACTTACAGAAATAAAAGAAAGTAACTTCATTATACTTTCTTTCTGCTAAAATCTCAATAGTTTCAAAATATATCTTAACTTAACTTTCAGCTATTTTTCTTAAGGAATATGATTCTCAAAATAAGAAGAAACGTAATTTGACTTAAATCAGTTATTTTGATAAAATTTTGTTCGAAAAAAGGAAGCTGTGTAGTCACTCAACTTCCATGTAAATCCGTTTAAAAAACGATAGCTAGTTTTAAACGAAAATAATCCGTCTTACTTCGCCAAAAGTGGGGACGGATTATTTTTTTGTCATCGTTTTTAAAGAGTTTGTGGCATAATCCAATTAAAGCGATGGTAAAACTACCGATGCCTAGAATGGTTTACACAACCTCAAACGCTGCCAAAACTACTTTCCTTTCTACCGGATTTTAAATGCTTGCCCATAGCAATCACTTGTAGTATTGACTTCCTTTATTTGAGTGTAAAATGGGCTCTTCTTTGTTTGAATAAGTGCTTAAACCATCTTAAAGTGTTTCAGATCGTGGAGTGAAAGTTTTTCAAGATCGGATCGCCTATACTTACCATATAGTATAATCCATTTATAGACCGTTTCGTGATGATTGAACACTTCCTTTGGTTAGATAATACTCTAACCAAAACATGTCCATGAAATCATATGCTAACAACAATGTTTTTATAGGCATCTATAAAGAACTTGATAAATGAAGACAGTCTAGTATAATGAAATGTATAATAAGATTGTAGTCACCTATAGGGAGAGAACATGGAAAAGGGAAAATCTACAAATGGTTTAATGAAACATATTCGTGATAAACATAATATACAAATCAAAGGTTCAAAGCACAAAACAGACCTTTTAAACATGGGATATTATCATGGTTACAAACGATTTAGATTCATAAAGGATGTATCATCAAATCAAAATTTTACAAATTTCGATCAGATAAAAGCAATTCATAAGTTTGATACAGCTGTAAAAGCTCTAATTTATCCATTGATTACACAGGTTGAAACTGGTCAAAAAAATAGAACAATTGATTATCTCGTAACAAATTCCAACCCTGATATTGAAGCTATTTTTAGAGACCGACTAAATGGTTACAAAGATTATCATAAAATAAATGATTATAAAAAATATCGCCAACGTTTAAAAGAAAGATTAGATCTTAGGAAGAATATAGATGAAACTATAGCTTATTACTATGGGAAAAATGATTCTTTAAGCCATTTTATTCACAATAGTCGGCCTATCCCTTTATGGGGCTTTTTTGAAGCTATTTCATTCGGACAGTATGGCCATTTTTTAAGTGCATTAAATAAGGATGATCGACTAAACCTTTGTGACTTCATTGGTTTAACCCACTCTGGGTTAAACGCTGACGGACGGTTACTAGAACAAATTGTTTTTGCCTTAACAGGACTAAGAAATGCTACAATGCATAATGCCCCTGTTTACGATGCGAATTTCAATAAGGAAACACCACCTAAAAAGCTCAAAACTTTTCTTAATGGAAAACTTCAAATTACTATTAGTTTTGACACTATAATTGACTATATTATCTTACTTTTATATATGATGCGGTTACAGAGTTATAGTAAGCGTGAATTAAATATATATATATCAAACTTTAGGAAAATTAAGGATGTACTATATCAGTCTGTCCCTAAATCAACATTTGACAAGATAGTGGGAGCTAACTCTATTCAAAAACTTGAAAAGTTGGAGAATATTTTATAAAATCAAAAGCCTTGATTTGCTTATATGTTTTTGTTATAATTACAATATCGAATAGGGGTGTAGTACTGCGGTCTATACTCAAAAGGGTGGATGCTTCCACCCTTTTATTTGGCTCTTTTTACTATATCACAAGTTTATCAAGTCTTTAAGAATAAATGAGACAAGACAGTGCTATTCTGAGGTTGCAGCATTATTTTCAAAACTTATTGAACCATAAAAGGGTATACGAAAATAACACCTCATCTGGTATGTTTTTAACTAAAATATATCAAATCCATATGATAAAATCTATCTATAAAAGTCTGGCTCCTTCCATTGCGAAAAAGTTACTTTTCATCTTTTAAGAATTTATTCTAAAAATATCAGTATCACGCTAGCCACAACCTTCTCACTAAAATTGTTCACCAAATAACAATTGCCATTACCCCTCAACTCAAGCAAAAACGCAAGAGTAGCTCCTGCGTTTTTCTGCATTAATATTCCACAGTTTACCCAGCTACCTTGGGAGATGATGATACATAGATAAACTATCTAGGAAGTAATATAGCACAATATAATCTAAATCGCAATCGTCATACAATCTAATTCTATTATTTTCTAGTTTACAAAGTAATTATTTAGCCCTATAAATGTAATTATCAATTCGTTATCAAACTCTAAAATGTTATTAGATTATTAACTATGGATATCTTTGAGGTACCCTTAATTACAATTTAACTAGTCTCAGAAAAAATTTTTTAGCTTAATCTGAAATGTTATCTTACCTTAATTGAGAATTTGACTTTCAGTAAAATTTGTTGCGAAATTCTAATTGCACTGTTATAATCTCATTAGTAGGCACATACCTCAAACAATGAATAAATCTTTCCCTCGTCTCTAATTAACTTCTATTATGGAGACTTCACACTAACATTCTTATTTTCATAATACTCCTGTATGAACGTCTACTACTAACTAGGGTTCCCCCTAGTTTTTATTTTGCCCTAAATAACTTTCTTGTCTATAAGATGTGTTACTAGCCTTAAAACATCTCACTTGAAATATGGGGAGACAGTTTCAATTTTCGGTTAAGACGAAAATACCCCAAATATATAAGTAATTCTATTATTTGTTTTTAAGTGAAATAAACTTACAGAAATACCTTCCTCTTCAATGGAAGAAAGAATATCTAGTCTAAGAGATTATATAATCTTGAACTCATAATTGATGGAAATTCTTTGCATATATTTACTATTTTTAATACTTTAAAGATAAGGATTTTAAAAAGGAGAAAGATTATTATATTAATAGATGAAATCTCCAAGACTATCTCTTAGTACTAAGGTAAAGGGGCTATATATAAGTAAAATCAAGTATTTATTTTCATCGTAGATTGAAGCAAAATAAATGATAAAGTTCTGCTTGAAGGTCGTTCACAAAGAATTGTATCTTTGGATTATGCTTTACCAGATCCTTCGCTGTTGAAAAAATAGATATCTCAATACAAGTAGATTGAATATACTATTGTTGGGAAAATAAGAGGGAGACTAATTAAGAAGGGATGTAAACATAAGAAGACTTGGAAAGGAAAGACAGAACCATATCGGCTTCAAGAGAAGAATGAAAGATTACGTTCCTGGGTAGACTATCTAAAAGAGCTATAAGACAGTGACAAAACCTTAAAGCGAGAAAGACAGAGACAATTAGAGAAATGTCTTCAGCAGGATTTCGAGTAGATTTACTTCTTGAAACAGCTCGTTTACCGCGATCAACTTACTATCATCATTTTAAGCAACTATGAGGGCTAGACAAAGATAAAAAGTTTAAAGCTGAAATTCAAGCTATTTTTTCTGAGCAAAAAAGAAATTACGGCTATCATCGAATGAGTCTTGAATGGCGAAATCATGGTTTTGTAGTGAACCATAAAAAGGTGCAACATCTTATGAAAGCACTTAGTTTAACCACCAGGATTATTCGTAAACGTAAGTAATCTTCATATCAAGGAGTGGTTGGCAAGAAAGCAGATAACATTATTCAACACCAGTATTATCGTCAGTTTTTAGAGGCTAAAAGGATCCAACCATCTATGTCAAGTATAGGGAGTAGTCCAGATAACGCCATGATGGAATTCTTCTTTGACATCCTTAAGTCTGAGATGTTTTATGGTTATGATAAGACGTCTAAGTCGCTTAACCAATTGGAACAAGCTATTGTAGACTACATTGATTATTACAACAACAAACGTATTAAGGTAAAACTAAAACAAAAAAGACAATCGCAAGAGACTTCAACCAAACCACACACAATTGCCTCTATACATCGTCTCATTAGAACAATGTATTACCTCATAACCCATAACAAACTTTACGATTATACTTCTACCCAAAATCGCTAAAATTGTTTATGCCATATTATAGTAACGCCTTATCAAAAAAATCACCAGATAAGGTGTTGGTTTAGTGTACACTTTTTACACTGAATTATAGTTAAAAAAGACAATTTCCTTAGTTTGACTATGGAACTCAAACTATTTTTCATCAGATACCTTGATATACCTGACAAAAGGTAGAAAAGGACTTAGTCCTATACAGTACAGAACTAAATCCTTTGCTTAAATAAATTGTCTAACTTTCTAGAGTCAGTAAATATCTTATCATAAATTGATACAACGTAAACAATTCTTGTTTATACTGATAGTAAGATAGAGAATTAGTAAAGCTTGTATCGTTTGGAACATTATGTCATAAAGGATGCTCTTTCAGCTAACACTAGCGACCATGATAATCGTATCAATATGTATTTAGATAAACTTGCAACACAAATCTAACTATAGTAGCAGATCAGTTCAGTTGTTAGATAACGACAATTAACCAAATCAATTAAGGCAGTTAAATAAATTATATTATCCTCTTTTTTCTAGTTCATAACATGTTAATCTGTAAAAAATCACACTAAACAGAAGATTAACAAAGACAAAAATAGTAAGTTCTAATAATGAAAAATCATCTAAAGCCCTACTTCTCAATGCTATCATAGGTTGAGAATACGGATAAAATTTATTCAAGTTTTCATTCAAAAACAATAGAACGAACCCGCCCATGGCACCGATAGCTGAAATACCAATTGATTGACCAAAGCTTCTAGTTTTAGCATAGACAAATGCTTGTATGCATAAAATAGAAAAAGAGCTCAAAATAGATAAAAGTGTCCATTTTAAAGTTAATAGGACAAAAGAAGAGAGTTCAACATTAGCTACGTTTAAAGCTACAATATAAACAATTAGTACGAGGAATTGAATTGGAATGACTAATGCAGTAACTGTAAATAGCTTGCTTATCAGTAACTTTTTGATGGATATTGCATTTGAACATAACATTTCCAAATTTTTTCTTTCAAACTCTTGAATTAAAGATATTGCTATAAAAATTGCGAGCATTGGAGGATAAAGAATCTGACTATAATAGAAAGTTAATTGTCCCCACATCACTTTATCCTGTGTACCATCAATTAAAACTGATTGATTAGCAAAATAGGTACCTAAGCCAATAAAACTTGATAATGCTACAAAAACAACACCGACTATTAAAAGCTGAATTTTATTCAGCTTTTTCCATTCAGCTGAAATATAATGTCTCATTTTCTTTGTCTCTCTTTCTTCAAAAATATACTTCTTACAAGAAGATATAACAGTAAACAATAAATTAGATATATTAAAAGTCTAAAGTATATTGATTGGTCAAATTTATAAAGATAGCTTGAATTATTTATTAGAGTAAATTTGTAAGGAGACAAATAAGAACAGCCAACCCACGGTATAGCGAATGTCCACAATATTGTAGATTTGGATGCTAATATTAAACCTATAAAGCCACCTATAAAACCTGATGATAACAATAAGCCTTGTTTATCAGTAAACATTGCGAAAGTTAAATAAAGGCAAATGAGACTGAAACTTGACAATAGTTGTCCTAAAATTTGAAGAATAGTGATTGTTAGAGGGACACTTACTCCGTTAACCATTGCAAATACATTCGTTGCAACTGTTTCTAAAATAGCCAATATCAAAAAGAAAACAGTTGATAAAATTAATTTACTGTAAAAAATTTGAGTTAATGTAGTTCCGTTTGATTCCTGTAGCTTAAATGTCTGTCCTTCAAGTTCATTAGAAACTATACGGCTAGTGAAAATACTAATAGCTATGGGAAGAAAAAAGCTATTCATTGTTTGATTATTAAATAGCACACTAACTCCGTCATAACTTACTGAATTAATTTCACTACCAGTACTAACTGTATTCCACAAGAATCCAATTAACATGAGGAATATTGTAATAATAAACGATTTTGTCCTACGACTTTTTAATAATTCTATTTGTAAAGCATTAACCATTTTATAACTCCTTAGTTAATTCTAAAAATATATCTTCGAGATTTTCTTTTCTATGTTCTACACGAAAAATTGGAAAGTCTAGTTCAACCAAGGAACGGACTATATTAGCGATTTGCTCGTTATTAGCATTCCAGATTTTAATAAGTTTTGCAGTATATTCTACTTTTCTATTACTAAAACTATCACCAAAAAGATTTTTTAATTTTTCAATGTCAAATTTTCCTTCAATCTCTACCCAATTATTAGCATTTATTTTTTCAATTTCTCCCTCGTATACTAATCTCCCATGATTTATAATTCCAACTCTATCAGCAATCTGCTCAATTTCAGATAGAATATGACTAGAAATGAAAATTGTTAGTCCTTCCTCTTTAGCCAAACGAATAATCAATTCACGTATCTCATGAATACCAGAGGGATCTAATCCATTTGTTGGTTCATCCAATAATAGTATCTGAGGTTCTTTTACTAAAGCAAATGCTAGGGCTAAACGCTGTTTCATACCCAAAGAATATGCTTTTACTAATTTTTTTCTGTTTTTTTCTTCTGATAACCCCACAAGTTCAAGTGTTTTTAAAATATTCTCTTCTTTAAAACCTAACATTTTTTGAAAAACCAATAGATTTTCATAACCTGTTAAATTCGGATAGTAAGAAGGTTCTTCAATCATTGATCCTATATATTTTAGGTAATCGTTTGATTTGTTAATTGGAGTGTTCATTACTTCAATTGAACCAGAAGTAGGAACAATTAATGATAGGATCATCTTCATTGTCGTGGTTTTTCCCGCACCATTAGGTCCAAGGAAACCATAAATTTCCCCTTTTCTAACTGTAAGTCTTTCTAAATCAACTGATGTTACTCCTTTAAAATTTTTCTTCAATTCTTTTAGTTGTATTACTTCTGTCATTGTATAATCCATACCTTTCGTTTTAAAATTTTTGTTAATGCCAATAATAAAGTATTAGACACCTTTATTACAAATAAACCTCTTGTAATCCAAGTTATTCTTTTGTAAATCTGCGTGAGTTGATTTGATGACTTCTCCTGTTTCATCATTTATAAAGATAACACTACCAACATAGTTCACAATATCCAAGTGGTGACTTACAATTAACATAGTTTTATCCTTATAGAAATCTCCCAATAAAACATTTTCATAAATCTTGTCTTTGCTCACTTCGTCCAAATTACTAAAAGCTTCATCCCAAAAAATAATTTTTTCACCTTTCAATAATGATTTGGCAATTAGTAATTTCTGGATTTGTCCTCCCGAAAGATTCTTTCCCTGTTTTAACAACTTCGATTGTAATTTATTTGGAAGTTTAGCAATGACCTCATCTGCTGCGGTATCAACAAGTATTTTGGATAGCTTAGTTAAATCAGGAGAGTCATATTCAAAGTTTTCTAATACACTTCCTTTTTTCAATGTCATATTTTGCAAAACAACTCCCATATAGTTTTCTAGATGTTCACTATTATATGTAATCTTGCCAGAATATCTTAACATGCCAGTTAATAATAATAGCAATGTAGATTTACCGCTACCTGATTTACCTATAATTGCTATCTTTTCACCTTGACTAATTTTTAAATTAACTGGTTTATATAGCGATTCATTTCCATAACCGAAGTTTAAATTTTCGGTCTGAATTATATAGTTTGAATCTAAATCAAAATTAACATTTATTGGTAAATTTTCTTTTAGTATATCCCCCTGCTTTTCGGCATATATAGCTAATCGTGCTATTTCAAAAATTGAGGTTTTCACCTGTTCAATAGATGAAATCAATAATGATATACTTGTTTGATATAATACTAAATCTGCTATTGAAACATTAAAAAATTTATTATTATAAATTACTGCTAAAATAATAACTGATAAACTAAAATAGCTAAATATACTTCCAAAAAGTTGAACAAAATTTTCAACTTTTAAAATTTGGGAATATTTGCTTGTCAAACGATCATTATTTTTTATCCATCTATCTTCCGTTCCCCTCTCATTTCTCATTACTTTAATGTAATCTATATCTTCTAGATCAGATTGAAAATCTGAGTTAAAATCAATTAGGTATTGTAAATAGGATTGATTATATTCGTTCTGCTTATGATATAAAACAGATGATATTAAAGAATATAATACAATCATAGAAACCAAAATAATAGTTAGTCTAAAAGATATTATGGCCAAATATATAAAAATTACAAATGATGAAACTAGACTTATTATTGAAGGGATTAATTTTGATGCTACACTATCTCTCAATGTCGTTCTGAAACTGATTTTTTCAGAAATACTTCCATTGGTATGATTTCTAAAATATAATAATGGTTTATTTAGTAATCTCTTAAATAAGATAGTTGTATAAGATTTATCAAAATTACTATTATATTTTTCTAGCGCAAAATTCTTAATATAATATCCAACAACTTGTAGTAACATAATAGTAAACAATAAGAGAAGGCTTGATATAAATTTTAAATCTCCAGCCATCATATTTCTTATCACAATCGAAAATAGTAAAATGCTAATTTCAATCAAAAGTAGCGAAATCAAAAAAGAGAAAATTACTCTTACATCAAGTGTGTTTTTAAAATATTTAAAAAATAGCGTCTTCACTTTTTGACGATGAAAATCAACAGTCGGGAAGACGGTAATAACCGTTCCAGAATAGTGCTCTAAAAATTCCTCCTTACTAAATTTAATTCTTCCTATTGCAGGATCCACAATTTTTATATAATTTTTGGTTATTTTTTCTAGGACGACAAAATGATCATTATTCCAATGAACAATCATCCTGTTATTGCCTCTAGCACGTATTAGACTTACAACTTCGTCAAAATTAGCTTTATACGCCTTCATATCTACATTAAATTTTTTATTTAGAGTCAGTAAATAGGAAACACTCAAGCCATCAGCTGGAAGCGAATCTCTTTCATAAACCTCGTACAAAGGTACTTTGTATCCTAAATCATTCAATAGCATTGTGTAACAGGCTAGTAAACAGTCCTCTTCATTATTTTGTAGAATTACTTTCATTACTCTTCCTCATTTATCAAAAGACCGGAGTTAAAATTTCAAGTGAAGAATCACTTTTCAAATATTTTGCCACTGAGTAAACTATTCCTGCAAGTCCTGTCATTAAACCATAAGAATCGAAGTTAGTATTAAAACTGCACATCCAACCATATTTAATTCCAAATGAAAGCATTTTTCTATACTCCGAATTAATGATTTTTTCTAATTCCGAGCTATTTTCACCCCCATACAAATTATTATAGTAAGTTAATGCTAAAAGGTTTCCACCGACTCCGTGACATAAAGTAAAATTATTCATATCAAATCCTATTGAGATAATTTGCTTTATTGCGTGCTGAATATCATCTACAAGTAAGGATTCTTCTTGTATACTTAAAATTTTAAATTCCTGATTTAACTTTAACTGAGCTAACCTAGATATTAATACTCCTGTTGACCCATGACACCATTGAGCATTTGAATCCGAAAACCTCTTATCTACCCATCCTTGGTCTAATTTTTGCTTATCATCAAATTTTTTAGCATCCTCATACATTTTCTTAGCATCTCTACTGTTGAGTTTTCCTGCTAAATATAATAATGATATTTCAATACCTGCATTTCCATGTGCTAAGCTAACATTATTACTTTCTTCTTTTCCCCAATAAATGTAGTTATTGTTACTATCATCTTGTTTAAGTTCTTCGAAGCGTTTTATCATAGCTCGAAGAAACTCTTCTGAGTATTCGTCATCTTCGCAAGCCAGTATTGAACTCGAAAATCCAGTTAAAAAATCCGCTGGTGTATTTTGCAAAGCTTGTTTAATTAAAGTAACTTTACTATTTAATATTTTTTGTGGAATTTCTTGTTTTGTAATTTGAGATATTCTTACTAAGGTTGATAGTATCCCTAATTTCCCAACATAGTATGTCATATCTAAAACATTAGAATACACATTTACAAGTGTCTTAAACAAATAACACAAACATCTATAAACTTTTCTTTTCCTATTTTCATCTAACAAAGAATAACATTCTATTAAACTTAATGCTACCCCCGAGATACCATCATAGATTGAATTATCCATTGGAACCAATTCAAAATTGTTATGATCATTAACTTTTAAAGTCATCCAATTAATACTTTCATCATCTGGATCTAGGTACATTTTAGCAAGCATCTCATCTACAAGGTTATTCAAAGCATTAGTCAAGATATTCTCTTCATTTCTAAAATCATCATATTTTTTATACAGTTCTTGCATTTCTGTACTCTCAGAATCACGATCAGCTTGAAGTGAAAATCTTATTAATTCAACTTGTTCAGATATCTTATCTTCAGTTAGTTTGTTAAGTTTCTCTGTAACAGAATACAAGGGAGTTTTCCTTATTTTCCAAACATCCGAATATCCATCGGTAACTATTGTAGAATTAGCTTCAATATAGAAAGATGGTATATCCATACTGAGTAATTGTCTAACTTCTGATTCACACAATTTACTACTATCATAGTGACTTAGCTTCTCTGACATTTTTTTAAAAAGTAAATCTTGTTTTTGGGAATATATTGGAGAAATAAGCAACTGACTAACTACGTCATATTCATGAGTATTTCTAAACAATATTCGTGTCTTTAAATCAGAATATTGCTGATACACTTCCAGAATTTCTTCCTTATGATTAAGAAAAAAATCACTCACTAACTTAAAACCATCTATTATGTCATTTACATAATTAGTAGCTACTAAATATTCCTTCTGACCCAGATATTCAAAGAATGGCAGATGTGATTGATATTTTGTTGCCTGAACAACTTTTTCAATTCTAATATCATCTCTGTAGTTATTAATGACTGTTTTAAATTCATTAACTAGTGTTCCACCAAGGATCCCACTTAAATCTCCTCCAAATATTTTTTCTGCTTCAGAAATTGGAAGTAATCCTGATGAAAGTACCGAGGATCGGCTTCTTTGAGTAATCTCCTTGGTTGCAAAGTTATCAGCTATTATTTCAAATGGTGATGTACTAAAGAGAGTTTCTACGTCAACTAAAATTGGCGATTTCCCAGAAGAAAGAATATTTTCAAAATGTAAATCTGAAATATTAAAAATATACGCATAAAACAATAGGAAACCCATATTCGTGTAGTATTCCCTAGCCTCATTAGCATTTTTTAATTTTTGATTATTTATATATTGTTCCCAAAAATATCCATCTCTATCTAAAATGTTTGGAATAAAACGAATCTCTTTGTTAAAAAATTCACTTACCATTAAATCTATCTTTCGAAGAAATCTATTTGCTATAGAACTTTTTCTTTTATATACTACCTTTTGATTATTATAAGTGATAATACACACTCCCGTTCCGTCATGTATATCACCCGTAACTTCAATTTCAAGCTTATCCAAATCAGGTTTCAATTTATCAGAATGTAAAAAATTATTATCACACAAAAACCGAAAGTCTTTTACGAAAGTAGATTTCACTCGCTCGTGCAAGTCTAAGTATTTTTTCACTATTAATTGGATTCTATCATTAATTTCTGGAAATCTTATTTCAATTTCTCCAAAAATTTTACCACTACCACATAGTTCTTGATTAAAATAATCATAGCGTTCCTCAGGAGTGTTACCTTTTAGCTCGCCATTGACCCTTTTTTCATTAATTAAGTAAATCAATGTTGGCCTATAGTAGTCTAATATAATTTTTTCTAGTACTTTTCTATTATTTGAATTCTCCAATGATTTGTAATTAAATTTCTGTTTAATTATAAGTAAAGGAAATTTATCAAATTGTTCATATAGTTGGTTATGCTTCATAAATCAAATATCCATTCCTTGTAAAAATATCTATCTTATTGCAAAAAAATAAAAGTTTGAGATATCTTTACCTCAAACTTTTAAGTCCATTAAGTTAATTAACACAACTTAATATGTAACAGATAAAAATACTTGAATGCTTAAGTAAAATTTTCTTGTTAAATAATTAGCAACATTTTAGTTTTTTTGTCCAAGTTGCTAGGTTACATTCATGAGTAAGAGTAAGAACCACTCCGTTTCCGGCACCAATAATTTGGTCTAGTTCCTCCATACTTACTTCTTGTAGTGAGTTTACTGCTGCAATTTCTGCGATACTTTGATTATTTGTTGATTTCATGGATATTTCTCCTTTTTTAATTTAAATCAATATTAAGCATCTTTATCTAGCTACAATTACATTTTATAAGTACAAGATAAAGAAATGTCAAAATTTACCTTAAGAAAACCTAAAGAATTTAGTGAGCTTACATTTTACTTGATATTTTTGATATACTATAAATATGGAAAATTCAAATTATTTCACTAGGAGAGCTCATGGATATAGAAACGCCTTTTTTGACTAGGAAAATATTGGTTGTTGATGATGATGTTGCGTTAAATCATTCAATAAGGGAGATACTGTCAGTTTCTGGTTTCTCAAAAATATATAGTGCATACAGCATCAGTGAAGGAATAGAGTCTTTTGTTAAAAATTCTATTGATTTGATTATATTAGATGTCATGCTTCCTGACGGGGAAGGGTATTTATTATCAAAATATGTTAGAAAAAAATCTGATATTCCAATTCTTTTTCTAACAGCAAAAAATGAACCTGAAGATGAAATTCAAGGTCTACAATGTGGAGGAGATGATTTTATAACTAAGCCTTTCCTACCTAAAATTCTCATTTATCGTACGATTTCGCTTCTTCGGCGATCGTACAAAGAAGACAGTAATACTATTAAATTAGATCATTGTATTATTAATTTAGGGAATGCAATTGTTGAAAAAGATAATGAAAAATTATCTTTAACCCCAATAGAAATTCAAATCATTCGAAAATTGTATGATAATAAAAACTATATTGTATCTACAGAAGCGATTTGTGATACGGTATGGGGTATTGATAGCTTTGGATATGAAAAATCTTTAATGGTTCATATTAGAAATATCAGAGAAAAAATCGAACTTAATCCTTCAAAGCCACAATACTTGGTTACTGTTAAAGGACTTGGCTACAAACTAATGGTGTAGGGAGCTTATACATGTTTAAACTACGTGTAGTAACACAATTTATTAGACGTTTTATTATTTCAGTCATAGTAATGTCCATAATAAACATTTTTATTATAGTTTTTTTTGTTTTTAGCCAAGCAAATCAAACTAATGTGATGGATACAGTGAGTAGCCTAGTCGAACAACTTGATATCAGTTCTAATTCTGCCAAATTATCTAACTTAGGTAAAAAATTAGCTAATTCTAAAGAGGTATGGATTATGGTTTTAGACTCTGATAGTGGAAAGGAAATTTATGAATATAAAAAGCCAAGTGAAGTCCCAACACAGTATAGTCTAACTGACGTCGCTAAGTTTACACGTTATTATTTAAATGATTACCCTGTATTCGTACAAATTATTAACAATAAGATTCTTGTTTTTGGATTTTCAAAAGATAATGTGTTTAGATTTCCTTTCGATTATTATGAGAAATCCGACCTTCACAACCTCTTTATTTTAGCTTTTTTTCTACTTGGAATAAATTGCCTGTATCTATTAATCATTTATACCTACAGTACTAGAGTAGTCCAACGTAAAATTACCCCTTTAGTTTCAGCAATTCAAAAACTACCAGAAGGCCTAAGTGGCTCTGTTGCAACTCAAGATGAGCTAAAACAATTAACGGAGGCTATAAATATTGCTGACAATAAACTTAAAGAAGGGGATCTTTTTAAAGAAAATTGGATTTCTGGTATAGCACATGATATAAAGACACCTCTGTCCGTTATTATTTCAAATGCTTCTCTTATTAAGTCTGATACAGCAGATAAAAATCAATTAAGACGTTTACAATCCATCCTTAATGAGAGCTATTATATTCAAAACACTATAAATGACTTAAATATTTTTGCCAGATTAACTAATAACCAGTTTAGTCTAAAACTAGAATCAGTCAAAATAATTTCTTTCTTCAGGAAAATCATTATACAAATAATAAATCAAGAAGTCTGGGAAAATTCAAATTTTGCATTTGAATTTGATGATAAACTTCAAAATAGTACAATTTCAATTGAGAAAAACTTAATTTCACGCGTACTTCATAATATTATATATAACTCAATTCTCCATAATCCCGAAGGCTGCAATGTGAATATTCGTCTACACAGAGATAAAGAATTTTTAATAATTACAATTGAGGATAATGGCATAGGCATAACAAATGATAAGCTATTATCAATTCATAATAGTAATAAAATCATTGAAGAATTTGACATCTCAGGAATTAGACGACACGGTATGGGATTAAAAATCTCAAAACAAATTATCGAAGTTCATGAGGGAAGCTTTAAAGTGGAAAGTAAAGAGAAACAATTCTTTAGAGTTATAATTACTTTACCTTTAGAAGGTGAAGTATAATTATTGATAGTCATTGCAGATAGAGTTCTATTTTATATGTGGTAATAATTGCACTCGTCCTGGCAGATTACTTAACAAACTTGTTTACTCAATAGGAACTCTTCCATTCTTCTTGCTATTCCCTCATACTCATTAAGTAATGGCCTAGCTCCTCTTGCAATACTCCTATTTCCTCATTTACCTGTTCTAATGAAATTGATTCTGTTAAGATTATTTTTTAAAATTCATATCTTGCTAGTTTTTCATTGCTCCTTTTGGCACTCTTCAAATTGATAAGTACTTTCGCTATCTTATTTAAGGTTATAATTTTTTACTCTTTTCTACCATTTATCAAGTCTATCGAGGTTTTAAATAAAAATGAGATAAGACAGTAGCTATTCTGAGGTTACTGTCTTATTTTTAACACTTTTCGAGCTATAAAAGGGCATGCTTAAAAAAACTCATCTGGTATTTTTTGAAACAAGGTGTCACAATAATAAGGTATAGATAGCTTTATCGATTTTAGGTCAAAGAATAATCGTAAAGTTTGTTATGCTTAATAAGGTAATCCATTGTCCGAATGAGACGGTGTATAGAGGCAATCGTATGTGGCTTAGTTGAAGTTATTGTCTATTGTTCTTTTTCGTTTCTCATAAAAGTCATCGATATGGCAAGGATTAGTATGACTAGCTGAAGCGATGTTGTGAATGCACTTGAACAAGATTTTTCTGACATAGGGATTTCCTCGTTTAGTGATGTGTTCCTTGGCGAGAAGTTCCCAGATTCATAGTGTCTCAGGTCAATATCAATAAAAGCGTTGATTTGATTGGTAGACTGAAAGCGACGAATATCTTCCAATTCGCCAATGATAGATGTCGCTGTGGTTTCTGCGATGCCAGGAATTGACCATAAGATGTCATACTCTGGTAAAGGCTGAACTAGAGCTACCATGTTGTTTAAGACAACTTGTCTGCGTTCAGAAAGACGAAGCAATTCTTGAGCATAGTAACGGACCTCTTCCATCATGGGAGAGGTTTTCTTGACCGCACAATAAGACCTATTAGCCAGTTCGACGAGTTTATCAGTTAGGTAAGCAATACGCTTTTCAGAGATGCGTTTGGAGGTAGATTGATGGATAATCTCACACAAGTCACTTAGAGATAGGCTTAATACAAACTAAACTCTTTGCCTGGAAAAGCTATAACTAAGTTCCAATATTGCTCACCTGTAGGAGTAGATAGTAGCTTTTCGATTTCTGGGAAGGCGACTTGTAGGACCTTGTACAGACGGTTTCTAGTTCGAACAAGATCCTCTATCATATTTTGATAGAAACGGCTTAAATCACGCAGGTGTTGATAAACTTCTTTCTGCACGTAAGTTGGTTTACGATTGTCCACAAGCTGAGATTTAGCCAACTTTTCAGCGTCAATTTTATCTGTTTTACGAACTCACAAACTGTTCAATTGCTTCTTAGCTTCCAGTGGATTTAGCTGTGTGTAAGCGTAACTATATTCCTCAAGGAAGGCTTGAAGACGTCGAGAATAGACGCCTGTAGCCTCAAATATAATCTCAGGGCTATGAACAGTTTTCAAGTCGCCCAACAGGCGATTGAATTCAATGGCATCATTGAGTATGGTGTAGCCATGAACCTTTTCACCGTTGACTAAAATTGCCACCTCAGAACTTGTTTTACTTACATCAATTCCAAATACTGCACGCATGACATTACCTCTTTTGTCTTGAATGATTCCTTATTTTAGTGATGTCCTTTTCAATACTCGACGTCTAGCATCCAACATACTTTGATAATATTCCATCTAAAACTGGTATCTTGCCAGTTTGTCAAGCGACATCTAGTGCCATAGAGCCCTACGACTTTACAAGACACCACTACTTTAACATAAAGAAAAAGTAGTGAGTACTCTCTCCCGTCGGAGATTTCTTCACTACTAATCTTAGTATGTTCTATTTCACATAATCCCTAACAAATACAAAGATAAATCTTAATTAAGTTGTTTGCCTACAACTCAAAAGTCCATAAAATACCCTAATTGCTCAGCTTTGTAGATAGCCTCTTGCTTATTATTTACTAGAAGTTTTGAATAGATATGGTTCAAATGATTAAATACTGTTCTCCTACTAATTTGTAACGTTTCCTCTATATCTTTAACAGAGAGACCTTTCTTACTCAAATTTAAGATTACTATTTCTCGGTCAGTTAAAGCTTCAACATAATCCTGAGATTCAATTTGTTCAAAATACTTTTTCCCAGAATCCACTTTTTTTAAGATAGAAATGAGTTGCTTAGGGTCTATATTTTTATCTACAAAACCGTATGCCCCTATTGTTTTTGCTCTCTCTTCATAGATTGACTTAACATATCCTGTCAGCATAACAACTTTCAAGTTAGGAGTAGACTGTATGAGTTCCTCCGCTATCTCCAATCCATTCTCTTTAGAAATATTTGTTAAATTAATATCAAGTAAAATAATATCGTATTTAGATAAATCAATCGTCACATCGTTAAAATTAGAAGTAATTGTATCTATAACATCTACCTCATCATACTGTTGGCATAACAGTTGGATACTCTTTGCAAATAGTTTATGATCATCAATTAATAAAATCTTCATAGCATAATTTCCAATCTATGGGAAGTAATATTCTGATATTGTATTGTTTATTATCTATTTGTAGCTCCATATCTCCATCAAAAGCTACTAGTGTTTCTTGAAATGATTTCAAACCTCTGCCATAATTTATAGATTGAACTTTTTCCACCACCTGATTGCTCTCCTCTATGATAATAATATCAGATTGAACCTTTAAAGATAAATGAATATCTTTACTGACTCCATATTTTATAGCATTATTAATTAATTCTTTTATAAACCTGTAAACAATATCTCCATATGGAGGTGGGATTATTGTACTACTCGAACAGTTGAAATACAACAACTTATTACTTTTCCTCCTTTTAACAATATCATCAAAAAGAGACTGTATGTTTTCTTTCATTGTTCGATTAGAAGGAACTATTGGGTGATAAGTATCAATTTCATCCCTGATACCAGAAACTAGATCATTCAACCCATTAACAATAAAACCATGTGTTATATCACTATTTTCTAAAGAGAGTAAGTTTTTTATCGCTATGACATTTTGCAAGACATCATCATGCAAATAATTTGAGAACTCCACTCTCATGTTTTCC
>ERZ827496.706-NODE-706-length-45101-cov-5.713382_pt1 | contig 45101 bp, 35 predicted proteins | sample MGYA00519769_ERZ827496 | MGnify/ENA primary metagenome ERZ827496 (study PRJEB31778, sample SAMEA3449327) | human gut metagenome | biome: human gut; feature: human-associated habitat; material: faeces | place: United Kingdom | collected 2010/2012 ...
CTGTTTCCGCAGTGAGAACAATCTCCGCATCCACCACTCTGTGCTTCTCCGGCTTTTTTAGGTTTTTTGCTCTTAACTTTATTCTGGATTGCTACTAAGCATGCAAGTACGAAGAATGCTCCAGGTGCCAGGATAAAGATTGTGATTGGTTCGTATGCAGATGGCATTACCTGCATTCCGAAGATCTGACCTGCTCCTAATAATTCACGGAATGCTCCTAAAATTGTTAAGGCTACAGTAAATCCAAGTCCCATTCCAAGTCCGTCAAAGAAGGAGTTGATCGGTCCGTTCTTTGCTGCAAAGGATTCTGCACGTCCAAGGATTATACAGTTTACTACGATCAGTGGGATGTATAATCCTAATGCGTCGTTAACTGCTGGAACATATCCCTGTAATAGGAACTGTACGATTGTTACCAGAGATGCGATAACTACGATATATCCTGGGATACGTACACGATCAGGGATGACATTTCTTAATGCGGAAATGATCATGTTAGAAAACATTAATACGGCTGTTGTTGAAAGTCCCATTCCTGCACCGTTGATCGCAGATGTTGTTACTGCTAATGTAGGACACATACCTAACATTAAGACGAAGGTAGGGTTTTCTTTTACGATACCATTAATCAATCGTTCCATTGGATTTGGTTTCATGTTTAATTACCTCCCTTCAGGCTCTTTGAATATGCAACACAGCTGTTAACTGCACTTGTGACAGCACGGCTTGTGATCGTTGCACCACTGATGGCATCTACTTTAGAATCATCGTTCTTACCAGATCCATCTTTTACAACTTCAAATTTGTCTGCTTTTTTGTTTTTAAAGTTACTCTTGAATTCTGGTTCTTTGGCTTTCATACCTAAACCAGCTGTTTCGCTGATGGATAATGTTTCATAACCATTGACTGTTCCATCATCTCTAACACCTACAGATAAAGATACATCTCCACCGTATCCTTCTGGGTTTGTTACAGAGAATACGTATCCAAGTTCTTTTCCGTTTTTGTCAACTGCTTTTACAACTTCAGAAATCGTGTTCTGTCCAAGATCATTTTTCTTTAAGACAGCTACTACGTCTTTCTGGTCTAATTTTACTGTATCGAATTTCGCTGCATCTTTGAATACGGCTTTGTAAGCTTCCTGTTTTGTCTTTTCTTCCTGTGCGGCGATCGGTGCTTTTGTTACATTATATACGATACCTAAAAGGAGTCCTGCAATTAATGTGATCACACATAATTTGATACAATCCATTACGAGATTCTTATTCATTGCTCTTACCTCCTTTTTTTACGATTCCAAATGGAGTTGGTACTGTCACTCTCTCGATCAGTGGAACTAATAAGTTTGCAATGATGATTGAGTAAGATACACCTTCTGCCATTGGTCCGAACAGACGGAATAATCCAGTTAAAATACCAAGAACGATCGCATAGATGATCTTTCCGTTCTTTGTAATTGGAGATGTTACGTAGTCTGTTGCCATGAAGATCGCACCTAACATTAATCCACCACTGAAGATCTGTGCTGCCATGTAAGATAGATCAAATCCATGACCACCGAAGATCAGTACGAAGATTGCTACAACTGCAACGTAAACACATGGGATGATCGGAGAGATGACTTTCTTAAATACTAAGTATGCTCCACCGATGATCAGTAATAATGCAGATGTTTCACCAATTGTTCCAGGAACGAATCCTAAGAATGATTTCATAACATCTACGCTTTTTCCCTGTTCCATAACAGCAAGTGGTGTTGCTGTTGTTACACCATCATATGTAAATGTTGTCATTCTTGCTGCAAATGAGATCATTAAGAAACATCTTGCACCAAGGGCTGGGTTCATAAAGTTCTGTCCCAGACCTCCGAATAACTGTTTTACGATCAGGATTGCGAACACACTACCGATCGCACCCATCCACCATGGTGCTGTAGGCGGCATATTCAGACCAAGTAACAGACCTGTTACAGCTGCACTCCAGTCGTTGATCGTAATCTTTTTATGCATTAATTTTTCATATATGTACTCCGTCAGTACTGCTACAACTGTTGTTGTAACCAGCATTCCGAATGCCGGCAGTCCAAAGTTCCATACACCAAATGCAGACGCCGGCAAAAGTGCGATGGCTACCAGAAGCATAATATTGCTGGTAGTCGCTTTGGAACGAATATGTGGTGAAGATGACATTTTCAAATTGTTCTCACTCACTTTTGTTCACCTCTTCTTCTTTCTAGTTTATTTTTTCTTTCTACGGTTCGCCAATGCAATCTTTCTCATAGATCCGATTGCCTGTTTCAGCGGACGTTTTGCCGGACATACGAAACTGCAGGAACCACATTCCATACATTCGAGTCCTTCGTGTTTTGTAAACTTCTCTTCGTCATGATGTTCTGCATAATCCGCCAGTCTCGATGGGATCAGGCGGCTTGGACAGGCTTCTACACAGCGTCCACAGTTGATACATGCAGATGGTTCCATCTTAGCCACTTCATCTTTGGTAAATCCAAGAATAGATGAAGAAGTCTTTGTTACAGGTACATCTAATGAGAACATAGAGAATCCCATCATCGGTCCGCCGGAGATCAGTTTCTCAGGCTCTGTTTTAAATCCTCCTGCTGCCTCTACAAGCTCCTGCTGATTGATGCCAAATGGTACTCTGAAATTGCCTGGCTCTGCAACAGCGTCCCCACTTACTGTTACAACACGTTCCATTGAAGGCTTTCCTTCTACAACAGCCTGGTACACGCTTACCATTGTTGCCACATTATCTACAACACATCCTGCGTCTGCCGGAAGCATTGCGGAATTAATTGCGCGCCCTGTTGTAGCGTAAATAAGCTGACGCTCACCCCCCTGAGGATACTTGGTCTTCAGTGCCAGAACTTCCATACGAGGTTCATCTTTTGTCAGTTCTCTTAATTTTTCGATACAGTCTGGTTTGTTGTCCTCTACACCAAAGATTCCTTTCGCGTTGTCGAACAGACGGAGGATAATCTTCATTCCTCCAACCAGCTTTTCCGGAGTCTCGATCATTGTTCTGTAGTCAGCTGTGATATATGGCTCACATTCCGCACAGTTTGCAATGATGTAATCAATCTTTTCCGGTTCCTTTGGTGAAAGTTTTACTTTCGTAGGGAAACCGGCACCACCCATACCTACTACTCCCGCTGTTCCAATCGCATTCAGGATATCTTCCTTGCTCATGTCTTCTAACGGAGTTACATCTGGATATTCCACTTCTTTGTATTCGCCATCATTTTCGATCACGATACTGTTCACTCTTCCTCCTGTCGGATTCAGATGTGGTGCGATTGCTTTTACAGTTCCAGATACAGATGCATAAATCGGAGCAGATACGAATCCTCCTGCTTCTGCTATCATCTGGCCTTTTAAAACATGATCGCCAACGGCTACCACAGGATTTGCCGGAGCACCGATATGCTGTGATACAGGGTACACCAGATCGCCCTTAGGTTTTACATCGACAATTGCCTTATCTTTAGCCAGGCTCTTGCCGTCATCCGGGTGAATACCACCCTTAAATGTTAACAATGCCATCCTTTTTTCCTTCCTTCCTATTTACTCTTTATATAATATACAGGAAATATAGACAAATTTCTATAGAAAGTGACTAATTTCATTGTATATTTTCCTGAACATCTTGTTGCATTTTTAACAAATGCACATACGCACAGAAAACCTGCCAATGGCAGGTTCCCTTCTATCCTCAGGCATAGAAAGGATAGAGGCTTTCCTCTATCCTTTCCTGTCTGTATATCTGATTTGATATTACTCAGCGTCTGTCTCTTCTGCAGCTTCTTCCGGCTGTTCTAAAGCTTTCATGCTCAGGCTGATCTTCTTCTCAGCTTCATTCAGATCAACGATCTTAGCTGTGATTTCCTGTCCAACTGAAAGTACATCAGACGGTTTATCAACATGTGCTCTTGAAATCTGAGAAACATGAAGTAATGCATCTACTCCTGGAGCCAGTTCAACAAATGCTCCGAAGTCTGTCATTCTTGCAACCTTACCTGTAATTACTGTTCCGACTGCATAATCCTCTGCTGCATTAGCCCATGGATTTGTCTCTGGGAATTTCAGGCTGAGTGCAATCTTTGTATCATGGATATCTTTGATCATCACTTCTACTTTATCTCCAACCTGGAAGACCTTCTTAGGATTCTCAACACGTCCCCAAGACATCTCAGAGATATGAAGAAGTCCGTCTACTCCGCCAAGGTCGATGAATGCTCCGAAATCTGTAACGTTCTTTACAGTTCCTTCCATTCTGTCACCTACGTTAATCTTAGCAAACAGTTCTTTCTGTTTTTCAGCACGTTCAGCAACAAGAAGCTGTCTTCTGTCACCGATCACACGATTTCTTCTAGGATTAAACTCGCTGATTACGAATTCAATTTCCTGTCCCTGATATTTGCTCAGGTCTTTTTCATATGTGTCAGAAACAAGGCTTGCAGGAATGAATACTCTTGCTTCATCAACTACTACGCTTAATCCGCCGCCAAGAATCTGAGTTACAGGAGCTTTTAATACTTCATGATTCTCGAATGCTTCTTTTAATCTTTCATTGCCTTTTTCTGCTGCAAGTCTCTTATATGTCAGCAGAACCTGTCCTTCTCCGTCATTTACTTTCAGGACTTTTGCGCTCATCTTATCACCAACAGATACAACTGTTGTAAGATCAACGTTTGCTTCGTTAGTATACTCATTTCTTGTAATGATACCGTCTGCTTTGTAGCCTATATTCAAGATGATTTCATCAGGTTTAACGTCGATGACTGTACCATCTACAACCTCTCCATTTCTTATTGTCTTAAAAGACTCTTCCAACATTTGTTCAAAAGTTAATTCTGACATTATTTTGAACCTCCTCAATTATTTTATTGGGCGTGGATGCCCCTGCTGTAATACCTACTGATTCCACGGACCTTAATTGATTAATATCCAAATCGTCAAGTGTCTGTATATAGTACGTATTCAAACATTCCTCTTTGCAGATTTCAAATAGCTTCTGAGTATTCGAACTACGCTTATCACCTATCACAACCATAGCATCTACTCTCGCTGCAATTTGACGAGCCTCAGTCTGCCTTTCTTTCGTCGCATTGCAAATCGTATTTAAAACAACTATATCATACCTCTTTTTTGAAATAATTTCAACTAATTCTTTGAATTTATTGTAGTTAAATGTCGTCTGGGCCACGATACATACTTTCTGTTCTTTTTCAGGCAATTCAAATCTTTCTGCATCTTCCGGAGTCTGTATCACAGTCACCTGTTCTCCTGCCCATCCGCGGATACCTTCTACCTCCGGATGTTCGCCATTTCCGATGATCACAATGTACGATCCTTTGGCACTTTCTTCTGCAACAATCTTATGAATCTTCTTCACAAAAGGACAAGTCGCATCTACACATGTAATCCCGCGTTCATCCATGATATCATAAATGTATTTTGCTACACCATGAGACCGGATCACAACCACATCCGCATCCACTGTTTTCAATTCTTCTTCATCATTCAGGACTTCTACTCCATGGCTTCTCAGATCTTTGATCACTTCTTCATTATGGATGATCGGTCCATAAGTGAATATCTTTTCACTTTGATGTTTTTCTATCTGTTTATACACTGTATCTACTGCACGCTTTACTCCAAAGCAAAATCCTGCTGTTTTTGCCAGTTCAACATTCATATAGTGTAATTCCTTTCTGTACCACAGCTCTTTTTCAAATATATTACCGTTATCTTCGTCTGCCGCTTTGTGCCGGATTGTCTATTTGCACAAATCTACGATTGCTTTTACCACTTCTTCGATCGTCATGTGTGAGCTGTCTACCAGCACTGCATCCTCTGCCTGCTTTAACGGTGCGATCTCACGGGTCATATCTCTGTGATCACGTTCTTCGATGTCGTGTGCGATTTCTTCCAGATTGCAGTCCTCGCCTTTTTCCTTAAGTTCGTCATACCGTCTCTTCGCCCTGGTCTCTACACTGGCGGTCAGATAGATCTTTACGTCTGCGCCCGGCAGGACACATGTACCGATATCTCTTCCGTCCATAATTACATCCTGTGTCTTCGCCAGGTTCTGCTGCAGTTCCAGTAACTTCTTACGCACTTCCGGAATTGCAGATGTTACAGATGCCATGTTCCCCACTTCTTCATTTCTCAGACGTGATGAAATATCATTACCATTCAGGTATACATGCTGCACACCATCTTCATAGGCGATTGTTACTTCTGCATCTTTACATGCTTCGATCACTTTATCCGTCTCTCCCGGTTCAATGCCCTTATCCAGGAAATGAATTGCAAGGCCTCTGTACATTGCCCCTGTGTCTACATAAATGTATCCCTTTTCTTTTGCTACAAGTTTTGCGATCGTGCTTTTTCCGGCTCCTGCCGGTCCATCTATTGCTACGTTATATCCCATGATACGTTCTCCTTATTTCTATTTTTATCACTCTATATCTGGATCCCCGTTCCGGCCGCATATGCCGTAGACCACGCGATCTGAAGGTTGAATCCACCTGTTACCGCATCCAGATCCAGTACCTCTCCTGCAAAATGTAATCCCTTCACCAGTTTGGATTCCATCGTTCCAGGATCAACTTCTTTGATTTTAATTCCACCTTTAGTTATGATTGCCTCGTTATAATCTCTTAAATCTGTCAATGTACACGTCAGGCCCTTGATCAGTCTTACAAATCCAAGACGTTCTTCTTTCGTGATCACATTGACCTTCTTCTCGGGATCAATCCCGCTCAGTTCAATCATAACCGGGATCAGTTTCGACGGGAACAGCTTGTGCACCGCGTTCTTAAACTGTCGGTTCTGATTCTCTTCAAATTCCCGGAGCACTCTGTGATCAAGCTGTTCTTCCGAAAGAGCTGGTTTCAGATCAATCTTAAGTGTCAGTTCTTTTGCCTTCAATTTCTTTCCCACATAACTGCTGGCACTTAGGATCAGCGGTCCACTCACACCGTAATGCGTGAATAACATTTCTCCAAAATCATCATACAGCTTTTTCTTGCCGTCAAGAATCGTTACATTAACATTTCGAAGTGAAAGTCCCTGCAATTCAGGCACCCACTCTTCTTTACATTCCATCGGCACAAGCGCAGGCATACAATCCGTCACCGTATGTCCTAGACTTTCTGCAAACCGGAATCCATCTCCGGTTGATCCTGTTGACTGATAAGACAACCCTCCTGTTGCAACGATACAGGCATCCGCATGAATCTGTCTCTGATCTCCAAGCATGATTTTTTCAAAATGTCCGTCTTTTGCGACAACCTTTTTCACAGCTGTCCGCAGATGTACTTTCACACCCAGGCGGTCCATCTCCCGCTCCAGCCCGCGGATCACGTCCGAAGAATGATCCGACACCGGGAACACACGGTCGCCGCGCTCAATCTTTGTCGGCACACCGATTCGTTCAAAGAAATCAATCACCTGCTGATTCGTGTATCCATAAAAACTACTGTATAAAAACTTTGCATTTGTTCTGACCGCATCGAACAGGCCTTCCATATCACAGGCATTGGTAATATTGCATCTGCCTTTTCCCGTGATATAAAGTTTCTTTCCAAGCTTTTCATTCTTTTCATATACCACGACCTGATGTCCACACCCGGCCGCTGCAATAGAGGCAAACATTCCTGCCGCACCGCCTCCGATGACAACTACTTTACTCATCTTCTATTTGTCCTTTTCTATTTGTCTTTTTCTTCATATTCTTTTCTGCCGGTTCTACTCTTTCTCATTTCTGGAAAGTTCGACTCTGTCGTCCACCATATTCAATTCATCTTTGCTATACACCTGATACTCATCCCAGATCTGCTCCAATGTCTCAAGTGTTGTGATAACCTCTTTCTGTTTCTTCATACAAAGAGCTACCACCAGCGCATTGATCACACTCAATGGTGCTACCAGCGAATCTACGATTGACGCCATATCACTTCTTGCGATCAGATTGCAGGAAGAATACAGTGTCATCGGAGAATGTACACTGTCCGTCAACGTGATCACTGTTGCTTTTCTATTACTTGCAAATTCCAGTGCTTTCAAAGTACGCATCGAATATCTGGGAAAGCTGATCCCGATCACCACATCATCCTCGCTGACACGAATCAGTTGTTCAAAAATCTCACTAGAACTGTTCGTATTAACCGCTGTCACATTCTCACAGATCAGATTCAGATAAAAACTCAAGAAACTTGCAAGTGGCGAACAGCTTCGTATCCCGATCACATAGATCCTCTTTGCTTTCAGGATCGTATCTACCGCCATCTCAAATGCTTCATGATCAATTGCTTCCATCGTAAGCTTGATCTTCTCAATATCCGAATGCAGAACCGATGTCAGAATCTCCCCCTGGCTGATCCGTCCATACGTCACTTCCATACGCTGGATGGAATTCAGCTTCATCCTCACCAGTTCTCCCAGAGCTTTCTGAAATTCCGGATATCCGTCATATCCAAGGGCCGTCGCAAATCTCACCACCGTCGATTCACTGACACCGACCTCTCCCCCCATCTTCGCAGCTGTCAAAAAAGCTGCCTTATCATAATCCTCACGGATAAAATCCGCCAGTTTTTTCTGTCCTTTGCTGAATTTGTGATATCTTTCATCGATCATCTTCAGCAGTTCATTCTTTGCGCTCATGCGATGTACCTCTTTTTCAAACAATGGTTTTATTATATAGCTTTGTGGGGGAATAGTCAATCGGATGTCGGGTGTGTGGGGACGGGAGATGTGGAGGTTTGGGTGGATGGGCGCTTATGGACGGGAAGAAGATGTAACAAAGAAAGTTTGGGTAAAATCAGGCACCGAATACATTCGGCGAGAAATCTGATGATTTCTCACCTCAGGTATTCTTTCGCTCTGTGCCTGTAGCACAGAGCGAATCCTGATTTTACCCAAACTTTCTTTTAACATCTTCTATTCCCGCCAACGGATGCCCATCCACCCAAACCTCCACATCTCCCTCAGCCATACACTCCGACAACCGAAAGTGAATTTACTGTTACCACCAAGCTATTGGGGCTCCGCCGGAAAACGTTTTTCAGCTCGCTTTTTCCACTACTTTCTGAGAAGCCATACTCCCCGCTATCCTCCGTATATTTTCGCGAACAGCCAAGTGTAGAAGTTCCTGGTTTCATGCATTCGCAGGGTGCTTTGCAAGGAGTTGGTGAAAAAAAGACGATAAAATAAGATTTGGGATGTGCTACAAGCACATCCCAAAAGAATACCTGAGGCGGAAAATCATCAGGATTTTCCGTCCGAATGTATTCGGTTCTTATCTTATCGTCTTTTTTCGCTTACGCCTTGCAAGCCCCCGAAGTCGCATTGAATCAGGAACTTCTACACTTGACGTCCCCGAAAACCTATACAGGATAACTACCGTTTTCCGTATCCGCTACTGTCGCATCCACCTTTGTCTGCTGTGCTTCTCTATACTTGAAGAAGTCTACAGCAACCTGTGGGAACAGTGCGTAAGACAGTACATCTTCATCCTGCTGGATCCACTGTTCGCATTCTTTGCGGAGTGTATCTAATTCGTCCGGAATCAGGTCTGCAGGACGGCATGTGATGATCTCAGGATCGTCTCCAAGTACTTTCTTGATTACGTCTGGATTCATCGGTTTTACTGTCTGCCCGTATTTTCCACTTAAGAGGTCTTTTGTCTCTTTTGTAGCAACTTTGTAACGTTCTCCCATCAGTACGTTAAATACAGCCTGTGTACCAACGATCTGTGATGAAGGTGTTACAAGTGGTGGTTCTCCAAGGTCTTTACGTACTCTTGGCACTTCCTCAAGTACATCGTAGAACTTGTCTTCAGCACCCTGCTCTTTTAACTGTGATGTCAGGTTAGAAAGCATTCCGCCTGGTACCTGATACAGAAGAGTCTTGATGTTAACACCAAGGTTCTTTGGATTTAAGAGTCCGCTGTCAAGAGCTTCGTCACGGATTGGACGGAAATAGTCAGCGATCTCTGCCAGAAGTTTCTGGTCTAATCCTGTATCATAAGGTGTTCCCTTGAATGTCTCAACCATAACTTCTGTTGCAGGCTGAGATGTTCCAAGTGCGAATGGTGAGATTGCTGTATCAATGACATCTACACCGGCCTCTACTGCTTTCATGTAAGTCATAGAAGCAACACCTGATGTGTAGTGTGTATGAAGCTGGATCGGAAGATCTACAGCTTCTTTCATTGCTCCGATCAGCTCTGTTGCCTTATACGGTGTCAGAAGGCCAGCCATATCTTTGATACAGATAGAGTTTGCACCCATCTCTTCAATCTTCTTGGCAATGTCTACCCAGTAATCTAGTGTATAAGCATCACCTAAAGTGTAAGATAATGCGATCTGAGCTTCTACTTTTTCTTTGTTTGCAGCCTTAACTGCTGTCTTCAGGTTACGAAGATCATTTAAGCAGTCAAAGATACGGATGATGTCGATTCCGTTGGCAGCAGATTTCTGTACGAAATATTCTACCACATCATCTGCGTATGGACGATATCCTAAGATGTTCTGTCCACGGAATAACATCTGAAGTTTTGTATTTTTGAATCCATCACGGAATTTACGAAGTCTTTCCCATGGATCTTCTTTTAAGAAACGAAGAGATGCATCGAATGTAGCTCCACCCCAGCACTCTACGGAATGATACCCAACCTTGTCCATTTTATCAACGATCGGGAGCATCTGCTCTGTTGTCATACGGGTTGCGATCAGAGACTGATGCGCATCACGCAGGATCGTTTCTGTAATCTCTACAGGTTTTTTTACTATATCTGCCATTTTCTTTCCTCCTAATTATATATCGCTTAAATTCCTACGCCAAAGATTGCCATGAATGTTCCGGCAGCTACGGCTGTACCAATAACACCCGCAACGTTTGGTCCCATAGCATGCATCAGAAGGAAGTTTGTCGGGTCTGCTTCAGCTCCGACCTTCTGTGATACTCTGGCTGCCATTGGAACTGCAGATACACCGGCAGAACCAATCAGTGGATTAACCTTACCATGTGTTGCAACACACATCAGTTTACCGAACAGTACACCTGCTGCTGTACCGAATGCGAATGCGATCAAACCGAGAATTACGATCTTGATCGTATCCATATTAAGGAATGCCTCAGCACTTGTTGTTGCTCCTACGGATGTTCCAAGCAGGATAACTACGATGTACATCATTGCATTGGAAGCTGTCTCTGTTAACTGTCTTACAACTCCAGACTCACGGAACAGGTTACCAAGCATTAACATACCAACCAGTGGTGCTGTTGTAGGAAGAATTACACACACAACGATCGTAACGATGATTGGGAATAAGATCTTCTCAAGCCTGGAAACAGGTCTTAACTGTTCCATCTTAATCTTACGTTCTTTTTCTGTTGTCAGAAGCTTCATGATCGGTGGCTGGATGATCGGCACCAGTGACATATAAGAATATGCTGCTACTGCGATTGGTCCAAGTAAAGCTGTCTGCTGTAACTTACCTGCAAGGAAGATAGAGGTAGGTCCGTCAGCTCCACCAATGATTGAGATCGCTGCTGCCGCTTTGTCAGAGAATCCCATAGCCATCGCTCCAAGGTATGCTGCAAAGATACCGAACTGAGCAGAGGCACCAAGAAGGAAGCTCTTAGGGTTAGCGATCAGTGGTCCGAAGTCTGTCATCGCACCTACACCCATGAAGATCAGGGAAGGGAGGATTGACCACTCATCCAGTTTATAGAAGTAGTAAAGCAGTCCGCCTGTTCCATTTGCCGCATCTTCTGCATGAAGCATGATGTCCGGATAAATGTTAACCAGTAACATACCGAATGCGATTGGAACAAGAAGCAGAGGCTCGAATCCGTGTCTGATTGCAAGATAAAGGAAAACACATGCAACCGCGATCATGACTACATTGCCCCATGTAAGACTGAAAAACGCCGTCTGATGCACGAGGTTTCCTAATGTTGTCGTTATATATTCCATTTTTTAACCTCCAGTCGTGTTAGATAAACACCATATAAATGATGTTAGTTCAATGTAGCAAGAACAGCGCCTGAATCAATTGCATCGCCTACTGCTACATCAATGCTTGCAACGGTTCCGTCTTCCGGTGCTACAACTGGAATCTCCATCTTCATAGCCTCGATGATGACAACTGCATCACCTTTCTTTACAGCCTGACCTACATTTGCTTCGATCTTAAATACTTTTCCGGCTGCTCCGGCTTTTACTTCGATGGATCCTGCTCCACCTGCAGGTGCTGCCTTTGGTGCTGCTGGTGCTGCCGCAGGAGCTGCCTTCGGTGCTGCTGCAGGTCTTGCAACTGGTGCTGCACCTGCTCCGTTTTCTTCTACTGTTACATCATATACATTGCCATTCACTGTGATTGTATAATTTTTCATTGAATTCATCCTCCTAATTAATTATGCGTGCCACTTATTTGATGGACGACGCTTGATGCTTCTTACTACGAAGCCGTCTGTGCTTCCACCAGCTTCTGCTTCATAAGCTGCGATCGCTGCGGAAATAACTGCTGCCAGTTCATCATCATTCGATGCTTCTTCTACTACAGGTGCTGCAACTGCTGCCGGAGCCGGAGCTGCTTCCTGTGTGCTTTCTGCTTTTCCTTTGTTCTTGAATTTTTCTTCAAGTGCAGGAATGTATTTGAACAGGGAGATCAGAATTGAGATAAAGATCAGGATTACGAATACGGTACCCATTCCAAGGATTGTATTCAGTCCTGCTTTTTCCATGATCTCACCGATGCTGTAATGTGCATCGATCGTTGTACTGTCCAGATAAAGGTCCTCATCAAAAACAAATGTAATGTCTGCATCACGGTCTTTGAATTTTGCACTGGTCGTTACTTTCAGTTCATCAGAGGATGGTTCGAATTTGTAATCACCGTGGCTTACATATTCCCCACACTCTTTTGTTCCCTGCTGCCATGCATCCAGAGCTGCAAGGAAACTATCTTTTGTAAATGGAACACCCGCCTGGTTCAGCTGGGACTCGATCTGAAAATCTGTCATCTTGTTCCACTGTTCGATAGTATCTGCATCTGCACTGTTGCAATACTCGATCAGAAAATCTGTTGCCTGTGTGATCGTTGATTTATCATACTGAAGATTTTCTTTCTTACTTCCGCAAGCGGTAAAGCAGAGCATTGCGACAAGCACACAAAGTAATACGCTTAATTTTTTCTTCACTTTGCCTCACCTCTCTAAACCGTACCGTGTTTCTTTACCGGACGATCCTCTCTTTTTGTGAATAACATCTCGAATGCGCCGATCACATATTTTCTTGTATCTGCTGCTTCGATGATTGTATCCACATATCCTCTTTTCGCTGCTGATAATGGGCTTGACTGCAGATTCTTATATTCTGCTGCTTTTTCTCTGATTGTTGCTGCATCAGCGTCTGCATACATGATCTTGGCTGCCTGGTTTGCGTCCATCATTCCAATCTCTGCTTCCGGCCATGCATATACCATATCTGCTCCGACTGCTTTGCTGTTCATTGTCACATACGCACTTCCGAATGCTTTACCGATTACAACATTTACCTTCGGTACTGTTGCATCTGCAAATGCATAAGTAAGTTTTGCTGCTGATTTTGCAATACGTTTCTCATCGTATTCGCTTGCTGTAAATCCGCTTACATTTGTAAGTGTCAGTACAGGGATGTTGAATGCATCACAGAACTGTACGAATTCTGCAGCCTTTTCAGCTCCGTCAGCAGAAAGTGAGCCGTCAAATTCAGCCTCCACTTCAGCTTCTTCGTTATATACTTTTGAACGGTTTGCAACTGCACCTACAGTCATACCATTCAGTTTGATGAATCCTGCCACCATATCTTTTGCATATGCTTTCTTCACTTCGCAGAAGATGTTGTCATCAGAGATCATTGTAAGAGCGATCGCTGTGTCTTCTTTTGCATTAGCAAGGTCAGCACATACACGGTTCAGATCATCGTTACATTCTTCATAAGAAGAATCCTCTTCGTTGTTGCTTGGTAACATGCATACGAGAGAACGGATATCTGCAAGGATCTCTTCTTCAGATCCGATTCCGTCTACAAGACCGGTTGTCTCACTCTGGAATTTTGCGGAAGATGTATCACATTTAGAAATGTCATTTCCCGGAATTGCATTTGGAGTATTGGTAAATAATTTACCATTCTTTGTCTCCATGAATGTGAAATCTGTCAGAGCAGGTACGATAGAAAGTCCACCGCCACATGTTCCGAAGATTGCTGTGATCTGAGGGATCACTCCGGAAGCCATTGACTGTTTCTGATAAAGTTTTCCAAATGCCTCTAAAGCATCTGTAGCTTCCTGCAGTCTGAATCCGGCGCAGTCAACCAATCCGATGACCGGTGCTCCCATCTTCATTGCCATATCGTAGATATTAGAAATCTTCTTTGCATGCATCTCACCGATCGCACCATTTAAAACAGTAGCGTCCTGGCTGTATACGTATACCAGATTTCCATCGATCACTCCATATCCGGTGATAACACCGTCTGCTGGAGTTTCTTTTTCCTGCATGTTAAAATCAGTTGTTCTTGCTGTTACAGCTCCACCGATCTCAACAAAACTGCCTGCATCAAGTAAACTGTTGATTCTCTTACCTGCTGCATTGTCTGCTGCCATGTTGCCCATAGTCTAGCCCTCCATTTTCATTATTTTAAATTGGGTTTTTCCTGATTCTTGTATCAAAAGTAAAACCAAATTTTTTCCAATTATATTATACTGTTTTTGACACTTTAGCGCAATACCTTTATATTGTTTTTTGTTAAATACTTGACGAGTCGTATAAATCCTGTATATAAAAAAGCCATGTGTCCCCGTACTTCTTCCGTACGCACATAGCCTTTTCATCTGCAGCATTCTGTTCTAAAACTTCTTCACTTTTTTTCTCTTCATATTCCTGCATCTTTCCAGAAGAAATTCTGCCAGTTCGTCCGTATTGTTTCCTTCCAGTGCAGTCTTTGGAAATCCGATCATCGCTCTTGCCGATCCGACCGTCTCGGGATCTGCCTTCACAACTACACCGAATGCCTCTTTCGTCTCCAGGATCTTGGTAACATCTTTGTACGAAAATGATCTTGTCTTTTTCGCAGTTACACTGTCAAAGTGATCATCAAAAAAGTGGATTTCGGAACTCACCGGTCCACCGTTCAATCTGCATCGTCTGTCAAACTGCTCTTCTGCATCCCCGACCGCCGTTGTCGATAACACCTTTCTCCAGATTGTTCTGTTCAGTATCACTGCCGCAACAAATGCCAGTGCCCAGACTACAATATACTTAATGACAAAAAAAGTCATTCCTCCCGGCGTACCGCCTCCCGGGTTTCCATATTTGCACATAAAATAGAACACAAGCGGTCCCATCACCGTCACTATAAACTTAATCGTAATATCACTGCTGTCCACACGGAAAAGTTCACAGATCTGTTTCAGCGTGTTCTTTGACTCCTTATAAGCCACACGGTAATAATTTGCCATATCATTTTCCCCTTTACAAAATCTGTGTCTTATTATATCCTTATATAGTTGATTATTCAAGAATATCCTTTATATTATTTGTAAATAATCTATAAACTCTTCTATGTATTCTATCTATGTAGTTTCTCCATAAGCGATCCTGTTTATTTTTGATTTCTATTATCATTTAGTGATTTTTGCTTACATTTTCCGGCTATATATGGTCGTTTTATTACATTTCAACATACATATTCCTAACAAAGCATAAAAAACCTTAACTTTTTCTTAAACAATTAGTTGTACTTTAATCTAGTTTGTGATAAGATTAACTGCGTTGAGAGTTTTAATCATAAGAGGGGATTTTCCTCGTATCGTTAAAACCAAAGAAAAATTTCATATTGGAGGGTGAATCTCATGGAGAACACTAAGAAAAAATTACCATTTGGTTTCTATGTGTGCTGTCTGACTTTCTCTTTTGAAAGACTTGCATACTATGCAGCTAAATGGGGGCTTTCGATCTTTATCGTAGCCACAGCAGCTCACGGTGGTCTTGGACTTGACAAATCCGTTGGTGCTGCAATGAGTTCTAACTTGGTAGCATTTACTTATATCACACCTATCATCGGTGGATATATCGCTGACCGTTGGATTAGTCCTCGTATCCTGGTACCTGTTGGTGAGATCCTCATGGGTCTTGGTTATCTGTGTGCATGGAAAGCAACAGACGCTAATGGTATCGCAATGATGTGGGCAATGATCGTTCTCGTATCTATCGGTACTGGTTTCTTCAAAGGAAACGTATCTGGTATCAACGGACGTCTCTTCCCATTAGCTGATCAGGACGAACTGGACACTGTATTCAACTTACAGTACATGTTCGTTAACATCGGTTCTTTCTGCGGAACTACTTTCCTTTCACTGGTTGGTACAAACTCCGGATACCGTACAATGTTCCTGATTTGCGGAATCTTCCTGTTTATCGACTGTGTATGGTGGTTCGTTGGAATGAAATCTTTCGGCGATGCCGGAAAGAAACCATTCCTTGTTGATAACCGTTCTGAGAATGTTGAAAAAGCAGACAAAGAAAAGGATAATGCACCACTTACGAAGCTTGAGAGAAACCGTGTTATCGCTATCCTGATCGTAACAGTATTCTCTGGTGTCTTCTGGCTGATCTGGTACATGGCTTACATGCCTGTTTACTATGAATTCGGTCCGGTATCCCAGGGAGGATCTGGATGGGCTAACTGGAACATCGGTTCCTTCGAGATGCCTACAGCTTGGTTCGATTCAATGAACGGACTCCTTTGTATCATTCTTTGCCCTATCTTTGCAGGAATCTGGGCTAAGATGAGACAGCGTCCACAGGGTGACTGGGGTATGTTCACAAAGACTGCTATCGGAATTATCATCCTTGGTCTTTGTACAGGATCCATGGTTCTTGCTGCTGCACTTTCAGGACAGGGCACAAAAGATCCAGTTGGTATCTGGGTAATCATCCTGGCATCTGTATGTATGTCACTTGGAGAAGTTATCTTCTCACCACTTGGAAACGCTTTCATCAGCAAATATGCTCCAAAGAAACTTCTTGGAACAATGCTTGGTGTATGGCCACTGATCATCTTCTTCTCTGGTAAAGCTTACGGACCACTTTATAACTGGCTCGGAAACTTCGACTTCGTCAAAGCATATGGTGTTGTTACAATCATCATCGTTGCCTGCGGAGTTATCATGTTAGCATTTACTAAGAAGTTCGACAAGATGGTTGAAGGTAAATAATTCGTGAATTAAATACCGTACATAAAAAGAAGACTTGCTTATGCAGGTCTTCTTTTTTTATTGTCTACATAACTCACATGCCAGTGGTAACGAGGTTTCCTTTTTATGTTGTCTACATGAATTATGAACACACGACAACAAAAAAGGAAATCTGCTCCCACAGATTTCCCCTTACACGTTATATATTTCTTTTATTTTTTACGATACTTTTTATTCCCCGTACTGTAACTTCTTTTGATCTGATTATTATTCTTTGTCTTCTTTTTAGTGTTTTCTTTCTTATTCGCCTTGGCGCTGAACGAATCTCCGGATCCACGTGGTGTAATATTCTTCTTTGTTCCAATCTCTTTCTGGTCTTCAAATGCAGGCTTCAGAAGTAATTCCGCACCAATTACAAAGCAGGCAACTTCTACTGCAAGCTGAACCATCTCACCGCTGTCCCCGATACTTTCAAAGAACGGATCCAGAACTCTTGCTCCGGAAAGAATCACCAGTGTCAATCCGGCATAAGCAAACAATGAATAGAACATCATCGTCTTACCTCTGCCTTCATTCTGCTGCATGAAGTAGTATCCTGCGATAAAGATCACTCCGCCAAGGATCATTAATATGTACTTTAACATTTCTGTCTCTTCCTCCCAATCATGTTTTCTGTAAAGTCTATTATTTATTATACATGAAATCCATCTCGATTCCTATCTTTTTATATGTATATTTTTATTTTTCCGTTTACTCACTTTTAAAAGGGATCCACCTTCCGGCACATCCCTCACAACTTTTCATTACTTATTCTATTTCTGATTTCTAAACTGCATCGGAGTCATATCATAAGCTTTCTTGAACAGTCTGTTAAAATGTTCCACATTCTGATATCCTACTGACATTGCAATATTCTCAACCGTCATATTACTGCTTTTGAGCAGTGCTTTCGCTTTCTTCATGCGGATTTTCTTCACCAGATCCCCAAATGTCATTCCGGATTTTTCCTTAATGTATTTTGACAGATAAGGTTTGGACAGGAAGAATTTTTCTGCCAGGTCATCTAATGTAATGTCAATATAATTTGCCTGTACATAATTCATGATCTCGATCATTCTTGCATCCGTACATGCATCAGCACTCCCGAGTTCTTCAATCTTATTTACCGCAACGATCAAGGCTTCAATGGAAGCTCTGATAATATCCGGATCGATTCCTACACCCCAGAATGTCTTTCCGTTGCATATAATTCCCACATAAGCAACAGCCTTAGAAGAAGATCCCTTTGTAAGCGAATGTTCTTCGTAGAAGGATAATTCATAGCTGATATTGAAATACTGCTTAATTGCATTACTTACTGCGTCCAGACGTCCATTTCCGTTCGAAGTGATCACTTTACTCTCTCCTGCATGATTGATCGTCACTTCTGCGGTAATTCCGTCTACCTGTTTAAAATGGCACTCATCAATATGGAAGATGGATTTGGTATTAATATAGTGATCAGAGAAGATCTGGTATACCCAGTCTGGTGTCAGCTCTTTGTGTGCTTTATCCGATACATCTTTTACCATATATCCTACTTCTTCACGCATTGCCTTTGGAAGATTGATTCCGTGGCTGTGCATTAAGATGTAGTTTACGCCGCCCTTACCAGACTGACTGTTGATACGGATAACGTCCGAATCATACTCTCTTCCGACATCTTTTGGATCGATCGGCAGATACGGAACTGTCCATTTATCACATTTCTTCTCATCTCTCCATGCCATACCCTTGGCAATCGCATCCTGATGTGATCCGGAAAATGCAGTAAATACCAGGTCTCCGGAATATGGCTGACGGTCATATACCTGCATTCTGGTCAGACGCTCATATGTCTCGCGGATCTTTCTCATATTAGAGAAATCCAGTCCCGGATCTACACCCTGGGAATACATATTCATTCCAAGTGTGATGATATCAACGTTACCGGTACGTTCTCCGTTTCCAAACAATGTACCCTCGATACGATCAGCTCCTGCAAGAATACCCAGTTCTGCAGTTGCCACTCCGCATCCTCTGTCATTATGTGGATGAAGTGAAAGTACCACATTCTCTCTGTGTTTCAAATGCTTATGTACATACTCTAACTGGCATGCAAATGTATGAGGCATTGCATTTTCTACAGTTGTAGGAATATTGATGATTGCTTTATTATCAGCTGTCGGCTGCCATACATCCAGAACAGCGTTACAAACTTCTACGGCATAGTCCACTTCTGTTCCGTGGAAACTTTCCGGACTGTATTCAAATGTGAAGTTACCATCTGTCTCATTAGCCAGCTTCAGAAGTAATTTTGCCCCGTCGATCGCAAGTTGCTTTACCTGTTCTTTATCTTTTCTGAACACCTGCTCTCTCTGTGCAACAGAGGTAGAATTGTATAAATGGATCACTGCGTGAGGTGCTCCTTTTACAGCTTCAAATGTTCTCTTGATGATGTGTTCTCTTGCCTGTGTCAGGACCTGAACGGTTACATCATCCGGAATCATATCTTTCTCAATCAAAGTTCTCATGAACTGATACTCTGTCTCGGAAGCAGCCGGGAATCCAACCTCAATCTCCTTAAATCCGATATCAACCAGCATCTGGAAGAACTCCAGCTTTTCATCCAGACTCATTGGTTCGATCAATGCCTGGTTACCATCTCTTAAATCTACACTACACCATTTCGGCGGCTGTTCTACCGAATCTTTTTTTGCCCAGTCATATGTGACCTCAGGCGGCATGAAATAACTTTTCTCATATTTCTGATAATTCTTCATAATTAAAAGCCTCTCCTTTTACCCAATATTTCAAATCTTATCATCTTGCAATAATAATCATCAATTTTGTTGTTCATTTTTAATACTTTTATATCCTAACACATCCCTACGCAAAAGGGAAGTGATAAATTTAATCACTTCCCTTGATGTTTTTTAATATGTTCGATTTTTCAGATTATTTCGATTAATTCTGTTCCAGAGAACGTTTCTTGGTGATTGTAACCTTCTCATCATAGCAGGCAAATATCTCATCCACCCTGTCTTTCTTAAGTTTTGGTGTAAGTACACTCACTACCGGCACTACGATCAGTCCTGCTACCATCGCAATTGCTCCTGCATTAATCGGAGATGCAATAAAGTGGAAGAAGAGGTTCAAAACCGTAATTCCGACACCTGCCGTAAAACTTGCCCAGACCGCGGCTCTTGTCACACCTTTCCAGTACAATCCATACATGAACGGTGCAAGGAATGCTCCGGCCAGTGCACCCCAGGAAATTCCCATAAGCTGTGCAATGAATGTAGGTGGATCCATTGCAATCACTACTGATAATACAATGAAGAATACTACCATCACCTGCATGGTTCGTACCTGTTTCTTCTCACTCATATCTTTCATCACATTGTCTTTTAAGAAATCCAAAGTCAATGTCGAGCTGGATGTCAGTACCAGCGAAGCCAGGGTTGACATGGAAGCCGATAATACCAGCACTACTACGATACCGATCAGGATATCCGGAAGTGTTGATAACATATGTGGAATGATTCCGTCGAAGATCATATTGCCCGCCTCATCATGTAATTCCGGTGCATCAAACAATCTTCCGAATCCTCCGAGGAAGTAACATCCTCCGGAGATCACGATCGCAAACAACGTAGAGATCACAGTTCCTGTATTAATTGATTTTTCATCTTTAATCGCATAGAACTTACCAACCATCTGTGGAAGTCCCCATGTTCCAAGAGAAGTTAAGATAACAACCCCCAGAAGATTTAACGGATCCGGCCCAAAGAATGAAGTAAACGCGCCCGGCTGTCCCATTGTCACCGGCACATCACTTGGAATCTCTGCCATTGTCTTAATTGCCTGAATAAATCCGCCCTGACCATTTAATACCGCCAGGATAACTGCCACGATACCACCCAGCATGATAATCCCCTGAATGAAGTCATTGATCGCCGTAGCCATGTATCCGCCAAGAATAACATAAATTCCCGTAAACACTGCCATTCCGATCACACAATATTTATAAGGAATATTAAATGCCATTCCGAATAACCTTGACAATCCGTTATATACAGAAGCCGTATACGGAACCAGGAATATAAATACGATTGCAGAAGCTATAATCTTAAGCGCCTTGCTTTCGTATCTCTCACCAAAGAAATCCGGCATCGTCTTAGAATTCAAATGCTGTGTCATAACCTTGGTACGTCTTCCGAGTACAACCCATGCCAGCAAACTTCCGATAATCGCATTCCCAAGACCGATCCATGTAGATGCGAGACCATATTTCCATCCAAACTGTCCTGCATATCCTACGAATACAACTGCGGAGAAATATGACGTTCCATACGCAAATGCCGTAAGCCAGGGGCCTACCGATCTTCCTCCCAATACATAGCCGTCTACACTTGTCGCATGCTTTCTTGCATAGATGCCGACCGATACCATAATCGCAAAAAATATCACCAGCATCAATAATTTCATCGTCATAACCTTTCTCCTCTACTCTCCTCATTTCTTTTTTACTTGTTGCCTTGCTAATCTGCTTTAAAGTGTTGCACTTTAAAGCGTTAAAGTTCGTAGTGTTAGAATAGCACAGATGATACCGTATGTCAATCTTATTTTGCAGAAATATAAAAAAAGCCAAAAAACAGCTGCGATTCCTTTTTTTTGCGGAATGCGCAGCTGCTCTTTAGCTTCTATTTCATCTTCTCCACTCTGTCCTGAATGGTCTTGTTAAAGTTCTCTACCTTTCTTTCATATGTAGAATTCATAAATTCAGACTTCAGCATGAAATCTGCTGTTGCAAGATTGTTAGCTGTAGGAATATCGTAAAGTACGGCAATACGGGATAATGCTCTTACATCCGGATCGTGCGGCTGTGCCTCTAACGGATCCCACAGGAAGATCATAAAGTCGATCTGTCCTTCTACGATCTTCGCTCCGACCTGCTGATCTCCTCCGAGCGGGCCGCTGTTATATCCCTTTACCGGAAGCCCGGTCTTCTCTGCGATCAGACGTGCGGTTGTACCTGTACCGCATAAGAAATGACCTTTTAAGATTTCCTTATTCTTGTCGCACCATTCGATCAGTTCTTTTTTCTTACCATCATGGGCAACGAGTGCGATATGCTTTGCTTTTCCAATTTCAAATGTTACAAAATTATCGTTTAACATCTGTTGAATTCTCCTTCCGTTTTAACTCTCTTCGTTATCTTTATATATCAAACTTATATTTATAATAAAATGTATTTTATTATCTGTCAACTTTAAACTGGAAATTAAATTGTATTTTAGTTACAACAATTTGCCCATCACTTTCAGAACGTCTCAACGATTTCCTGCATCTGATCAAACTGTTCTTCCATCTCTTTTACAAGCCTGAACTGTGTTCTTGCCCGAACAAGATTGTGTTCTGGATAAGTTGTTTTGAAATATACATCGCCCTGGAGGAAGTCAGCAAGAAAACGCATACCGCATTCCAGCGTCATAAGTCTCGCTCCCCACGGAAGACTGGCGTTCTCCGCCGGTGTCAGTACATCCTTCGCCATCTCCAGATACCCTTTCACGTAGATGCGGTAAAGCTCTATATCAAAGTGCACCTTGTTCAGATCCTTCTCATCTTCTTCCGCTGTCGATGCCCCGAACCGGATGGAATCACCAAAGTCATTTGCCGCAAGTCCCGGCATGATCGTGTCCAGATCGATGATGCACAGTCCCTCTCCTGTATTCTTATCAAACAAAATGTTATTCAGCTTGGTATCGTTGTGCGTCACACGGAGCGGAAGTATTCCTTCCTCAAGCTGCTTCATAAGGACACCGCAGTCATCCTCGCGTGCCAGTACAAACTCTATTTCTTCACGGCAAAGTCTTGCCCTGTTCTTCACATCTTTCCGCAGTGCGTCTTTGAAATCACGGAAACGCTTCACCGTATCGTGGAACTTCGGAATCGTCTCATAGAGACTCTCGGCCGGATAATCCCCCAGCTGCTTCAGAAAATGGCCAAAGCTGAGTGCCGACTGATAGAACTGTTCCGGTCTCTCCACCATCTGATAGCACACAGAATCCGGCACATAATGCAGGCAGCGCCATGGCTGTCCGTCCGCATCTTCAAAATAGCTCTCTCCTGATTTTGTCTTAATATAAGACAATGCCTCTCTGTCCAGATCTCCGCCTTCCTCACGGATCATACTGCGCAGATACTCCGTAACGCCGAATATATTCGCCATTACCTGATCCGGGTTCTTGAATACATTAATATTGATGCGCTGCAAAACATAGAGCGGCGTATCCTTTCCATCTGCGCCCGGCATATAGACTGCATAAGTCTCATTGATGTGGCCTTCTCCGAACGGCTTCACATAACTGCACTGCTGCCCGAAACCAAATGCGTACACGGCATCTTCCAGACTCCGGCTGTCCACGCCCTCGATCTTCCTTCTGGTTGAGAAGATCACTTCTCCTGCCTCCACTTTACATCCGCTCTCGATCGTACAGTCTGACTTCACAACACTCCCCAGTCCGACATGCGCTCCGGCACATACCACCGAATTGTGATCTACGATCGCCCCGCTGTTCACCAGCACCGCACGTCCGATCCGGGTATTGGTATTTACCACCGCTCTCTGCATCACAAAGCAGCCCGGCTCCAGCACCGCACTCGGACTTACAACTGCAGACGGATGCACGATTGCCGGTACCTCATACCCCGCTTCCAGCAATTTGTCCGTCCAGTACAGACGCATCTTGTTATTTCCAAATGCTGCTACTGCCACCGGATACTCCTTATGTCTGATCTCATAATCACAGCACATTCCGATGACCGCTTCATCCTTCACCGCATCATCCAAAAATACAACCTTTTCATACCCCAGTGCCTGCGCAGTCTCCGCTACCATCCGGCCAAATCCGCCTGCACCGATAATCAGCAAACTTTTCATTACGTATTTCCCCCAATTGTTTTTTATTGATCAGTTATACTATATCATATCATAGAAGTGGACCCGGAGATAGTTATTTTCACAAAAAGCTTCGAAGAATCACAGGTAGCAGGATTCTCCGAAGCTTCTTTGTATTTATATTTATATTGGAAAGGGGTTCCCTTTTAGGGACATATTTTAAAGATAGTTCAATCTTTCAAGGGTATTCAATACCATATGGCGTCCGGCATCCGTTCCGTCAATGATACGTCTCGCACGTACAGAAGCCCTGTGCCGCCACGTGCACGCAGCTCATAATATTTGATATGTTCGTCGCTCAGTTTCCCATCATGTCCGGCGAAATCACTTCCCATAGGCATCATTACAACACGGTTTTTGAGTGTCATACCTCTGGCTGAATACGTGTGGAAGATAGATTTTGTCTATGAATTATCAATCTTATTTTTTCTGATTTTTTTCAGGTATTAATTTCCCGGCGATCAGACACAGGACGATCGTGATCACCATATCCGGCAATGTATTCCCCACCGGCATATCTACATTCATAAGAATTCTGTACACAACGAATCCAATCACCCAGATGATCATATTAGGCACATATACTGCCCGACTGCTCTTGTCTTGTTTTAACAGGAAAAAATCAGCAATCTGAATAGCGATCATCGGTGCAAATACAGAACCGATCAGATACAGGAAATCTGTTATATTATCCATCGGATATACAATTGCTGCGGCCGTTCCAATCACTGTCACAACGATAGCAACATGCTTTCCGTTCCATCTGCTTACAACCGTCTCGCTAGAGATTCCAGCAGAGTATGCATCCAGGAAAGTGGTTGTAACTGTTGAAAATACAATGATCAGAAGTCCCAGAATGCCAAGACCTGCCTTTAACATGATCTGTGCAATGTCATACTCTCCGGTAATGATAGCAGCTCCCATTCCAATCACATACATCCAGCAGCTTACGATTCCATATGTAACCGCACTGACTGCAGTTGCTTTCACCGGCTCCTTCGCCTCTCTTGTGTAATCACTGATCAGTGGCAGCCACGATAATGGCATCGCAACCGCAAGCTCTACTGCTGCTCCAAATGTCATACTGTCGTCAGACGGTGTTCCCACCCCGCTTCCCGTAAATATCACCTTGCACAGAATCAGTGTCAGGATAAATAATGCTGCCATCGCAACGGTATTGATCCTGCCCAGATTCGTAATTCCAATCACAATCCACAGAATGATCAGTGCTCCGATCACCAGACACCAGATCCATCTACCGGTATGCATCACACCGTCTGCTGCCAGTGCCCCGTCATAGATCATGATCGCAGTCCAGCCGACAAGCTGCAACACATTCAGGACCGCAAAAAGGATACTTCCCTTCTGTCCAAAGCTCATCTTTACAGTCTCCATTGCACTCTTTCTGACTTTTCCGCCGATCACTCCTGCCAGGAACAGCATCAGACAACCAATGATGTGTCCTACTATGATTGCCGCCAGTCCTTTTCCCATGCCAAGCGGGGCCAGATATGTTCCGGTCAGGATCTCTGCGATCGAAACCCCTGCGCCGAACCAGATCAGACCGTTTTCAAATAAGCCGGTACGCTTCTCTTCCATAATGTTTATTCCTCCTCGTCTTCCTTTGTAGTCTTATATAATAGTCTTTTTCAAAGCCTGTTCCAGCAGCTGCGTCTCATCATCGCTTAATTTCCACTCAAATACCTTGCAGTTCTCCTCAATTTTATCGCGGCTCTGCGCTCCTATAATACAAGAAGAAATAAAAGGTCTCTGCAAGGTCCAGTTCAATGCAATCTGCGACAATGGAACATTTCGTTTCTCACTGATCTGATCCATTGTTCTTAAAAGAAGCATTACTTTTGAAAACAACGGTTCTTTAAAATATGGGTAAAACCGGTTTCGGTTATCATCCACACCATATTCCTTGAGTTCTCTGTATTTTCCGGTTAAAATGCCTCCTCCGAGTGTTCCATAAGTCATAACTCCCATTTCCTGAGCACAGGCCCACCGGATCAGCTGCTCCCATTTCCGATCTACCATAGAATACTGTGGCTGATATGCTTCTATAGCACAATATTTTTCTGCTTCTTCCATCTGTTCTTTTGTAAAATTCGATACTCCGATATGCAGAATCTTTCCTTGCTTTTTCAATGTATTAATCGCATCCATTGTCTCTTCCATCGGAACATTCGGATCCGGCCAGTGGACCAGATATACATCGATATAATCTGTCTTCAGATTACGGAGTGATTCTTCGCATTCCCGCATGATCTTATCTGCCGACCCGCAGCGTACATATTTTCCATTAATAAATTCATTTCCACACTTGGTAGCCAGGATCACTTCTTTCCTGACGCCAAGTTTGTGCACAACTTCTCCGATATACTGTTCTGCCCTGCCTCCGTTGTAGGCGGGTGCCGTATCAATAAAATTGATTCCACAATCTACTGCTGCCTTGATCGCATCCATCCGGCTTTCGTCGGAATAAGAATCCCATCCGGCACCTCCGATTCCCCATGTACCAAGACACATCCTGGATACACGAAGCTGTGTCTTTCCAAATTCTGTATATTCCATTTTCTTCATCTCCGTTTCACTTTTCGCTCATTTTGTCAATCTATCATTTTTATATTTAGAATAATGATATCAGAAACTTTTTATGACTCAAGAGCTGAATGCTTTCTTCCAAGCTTGCCCGTTCCCGTCTCCAACGACTGTCAATACCGCAGCGGAATCTCCGACTTTTTCACACGCATTTCCAGATCTCTGCTTCCAAAATAATGCCGCAATCCCTTAACCGCCAGATCACTTATATTCTTCGTCCCAACGCAAACAAATTTTAAACAACTTATATCTCCAAGCTTCATTCTTATAAACGGAATAAATACTTCATCTTTTATCCGATATTCCACCGGAATGCTATTTTCCGGCACTTGATGCTCTCTTTTATGTACACAGAGGAACACCATGCGATATTCCTGTTCCTGTGCAAAACATTCCTTTTTGAAGAACATATTATACAACAGGCAGATCACTGAGATATGATCTACAAATAATTTGACATCCTCTTCTTCTGCGCTATCCAGATCATCCCAGCCATGAATGGTTTTATAATCTTCTCCATCCGATAACAGCCGCCGTTCTATGGTAACATGTTTTATACGTCCATCTCTTCTTCGTAGTACTTGATCAGTGCCTGAGTGCCGAGATCTCCGCAGCCTTCTGCCTGAAGGAGTTCGTAGTTGGCAAGCACCTGGCTTAATACGTCCAGATTGAGATTGCTCATGTTCGCTTCGGTAAGGGCGATCTTCATGTCTTTGACGAAGTGCTTCAGGAAGAATCCCGGTGCGTAGTCTCCTGCCAGAATCTTCGGTCCGAAGGTATCTAACTGCTTGCTTCCTGCCGCTCCGGTCGATACGGAATCGAGGACCGTCTGAAGATCCAGGCCTTTTGCCTTCGCATAGGTGAGTGCCTCGCAGACTCCAGATAAGGTGCCGGCGATCATGATCTGGTTCGCAAGCTTGGCGTGCTGGCCGCAACCGGATCCTCCCTGGTAGTTGATGTTGGTTCCCATCGCCTCGAATAACGGCATGCAGGCTTCGTAGTCTTCTCTGGAACCGCCGACCAGGATGGAGAGTGTACCGTTCTTCGCTCCGGTGTCACCGCCGGTGACCGGTGCGTCCAGTACATGGAAGCCTCTTTTGGTTCCTTCTTCTGCGATCTTCTGGTCCAGCATCGGGCTTGTGGTCGTCATGTCGATCAGGTATGTGCCTTCTTTTGCGCTCTCTAAGATGTTGCCTGCATCGAAGTAGACTTCTTCTACGTCGGTCGGGAAGCCTACGATGGTGATGACTGCTTCTGCGTCTTTTACGCAGTCTGCAATGGTGTCGTGGAAGGTGGCTCCTTCGCTGATCACGTCTTCGACTTTGGATCTGGTTCTGGCGTAGATGTGTAATTCGAATCCTGCTTTCATGAGATTGCGGACCATGGATCTGCCCATGATGCCTACGCCAATGAATGCTATTTTGTTCATTGATTTTTCCTCCGTGGTCTGATTACTCTTCTACTTTCTCCACTACTTCACCCTGTCTCTTGTAGATGCTGTGTGCCGGTACGAATCCTCTGACGCTTGACAGTGGGTAGATGTTGCTGTGGCTTCCGATCACGGTTCCCGGATTCAATACGCTGCCGCAGCCGACTTCTACTTCGTCTCCGAGCATGGCTCCGAATTTCTTAAGACCTGTCTCGATCCTTTCGTCTCCGGCTTTTACTACGACGAGTTTTTTGTCGGATTTGACATTGGATGTGATGGATCCGGCCCCCATGTGGGATTTGTAGCCGAGGATGGAATCGCCCACGTAATTATAGTGCGGCACCTGTACTTTGTTGAACAGGATGACGTTCTTAAGTTCTGTCGAATTACCTACGACTGCACCTTCGCCGACGATCGCATTTCCGCGGATAAATGCGCACTGACGGACTTCTGCGTTCTTTCCGATGATCGCCGGTCCGTGGATGTAGGCTGTCTGGAATACGGTTGCGGATTTGGCGATCCAAACGTCTTCGCCGACCTGATCGTATTCATCTGCCGGAAGGGTCTTTCCGAGTTCTTTGATGAAGCCGCTGATCTTTGGAAGGATTTCCCATGGGTAGGTGGCTCCTTCGAAGATGTCTTTTGCGATGGTTTCATCCATGTGGTTGTAGAGGTTTTTGATGGTTAATTGTTCTGACATATTGGTTCTCCTTTTTTATTTTTTAGTTTTTCCGGTCTTTCTCACCGGCTTCTTATAAAACTGCGCTGCCTTATCATAGCACGCCCGCATCTGATACTGATTGTTCAGACCTTTGACTGCAAGTGTGCGTCTTGATACAAAATCATCCAGCTTTTTCATATATTCATCTGATGTGATATCTCCATCTGCCACATACGTCAGACCTTTTTCCCAGCTTGCCGTAAGTTCCGGGTTCAGGAGCGGCCGGATGGAATGGTCTACGACATCGTAGATCATTTCCCCTAACATCGTCGGCGTGACGATCTGGGTCTTTTTATTGAGCGCCAGATATTTATTATTGAATAATTTCTTCAGTATCTCGCCTCTGGTGGCACTGGTGCCGATTCCGCTTCCTTTGATCTGGGCGCGGAGTTCTTCGTCTTCGATGAGCTGTCCTGCATTTTCCATGGCAAGGATTAGTGAACCGGAATTGTAGCGCTTCGGCGGCGAGGTCTTGCCTTCTTTGATATCCAGGGACTGTACCGAAAGGGTCATGCCTTTCTTGAGGCTCTGGATCCTGGCGAAGAAGGCTGCATCAGTGTCTTTGTCCTCGGTACTGTCTGCTCTGCTGTCTGTATTGTCGTTATTATCGTTATTGTCGTTCTTCCTGCCCGGCACGCCTGTAACTTTCAGATAGCCTTCTTCTGCCAGTACTTTGAAGCTTGAGAAGAAGGATTCTTCTTTGATCTTCGTCACGATCGATACTTTCTGATAGACAGCCGGTGGATAAAAGATGCTTAAGAATCGTCTTACGATCACATCATACACCCTCTGTGACAGATTCGGAAGTCCTTTTAGTGCTCCCATACCCTGTCCTGTCGGGATGATCGCATAGTGGTCTGTGATCTGTTTGTCGTTGACATATCTCGTCTTCTCCAGTCCTTTGTGGCTGCCGAATTTCACGATATCCTGAAGATATGGCTTTGCCGGTTCGTACTGCATCAGACCGTTTAAGTTCTTGTGGATCTCTTTTGCCACTGCTGTCGATAGGACACGGGCATCTGTTCTTGGGTAGGTGACGAGCTTTTTTTCATATAGTTCCTGGATGATCCGGAGTGTCTCATCTGGGCTGATCTTGAACCGCTTGGAACATTCATTCTGAATCTCGGCCAGGTTGAATAATAACGGCGGGTTCTTCTTTTCTTTCTTCTTTTCTATGGACACGATCTGGCAAGTCAGGGGCTGGCTGGCGTCTGACTCGCTGTTGCTTAGGAAGCGGATCAGTTCTTCTGCCTTTTCCTTTTCTTTGAATCCATTTTCCTTATAGAGATCGAAGGATTCGAACCATTTTGATCCTTTGACTGCCCGCCATTCGCCTTCGAATGTTGCCCCTTTCTCTCCGATGGTGCTTAGGACTCTGTAGAACGGGGTCTCTACGAATTCCCGGATCTCCCGTTCTCTGCGTACGACCATACCGAGGACGCAGGTCATAACACGTCCTACGGATACGACGGAATATTTCGTATTCAGGTAATTGGAGATGCTGTTGCCGTATTTTAACGTCAGGAGACGGGAGAAGTTGATTCCCATCAGGTAGTCTTCTTTGGCTCTTAGGTAAGCCGATGCTGCCAGGTTGTCGTATTCTTTTAAGTCTTTTGCTTCTTTGATCCCGCGCAGGATCTCTTCTTCTGTCTGGGAGTCGATCCATACGCGGCGGCGGTTCTTGCCTTTTACGCCTGCCTGCTGTTCGACCAAACGGTAGATGTATTCTCCTTCCCGTCCTGAGTCGGTACAGACGTAGATGGTGTCTACGTCTGTACGGTTCAGAAGTCCCGATACGATTCGGAACTGCTTAGATACCGCCGGGATGACTTCGTATTTGAACTCCTGCGGGATAAAAGGCAGAGTCTCAAGACTCCACCTTTTTAATGCCGGATCGTATTCTTCCGGATAGCTCATCGTGACCAGGTGTCCGACACACCAGGTTACGATTGCTTCTGCTGATTCGAGATATCCGTCTTTTCTCTGTGTATTGATATGCAATGCCTTAGCGAACTCCTGTGCTACACTGGGTTTCTCGGCAATGTATAATGATTTTCCCATGTTACTCCTTCCAGTAGGGTGAAACAGCGGCTTTTTCTTTTATCTTTTTCTGTGCCAGAGAGACCGGAAAAAGGTTATCACTCTTCCGCCGCCACAGTTCTCACGGGCACGCTGCTGACTTTTGTCGACTTCTTCTGCTGCTTTTAATGCTTCTTCCATGAAAGCTGCCTGAGAATCCACCGCTTTTATGCCGCCGGTCCGTTTCATATATGTGCCGTCTTTCTGCATGATCCTTGCTTTCACGTTATCATTTAACATAATCTTCAGATCATGGTTGATCTGACGTCTGATCTGCCCGTCTAATACCGGGCAGGCTACTTCTACTCTTTTTTCTGTATTTCTTGTCATCATGTCTGCGGAGCCGATATAAATCTTCTGTTCTTTTCCGGTTCCGAAGCTGAAGATACGTGGATGTTCCAGATAGCGGCCAACCACGCTCATCACCCTGACATTTTCTGTAAATCCAGGCACTCCCGGTAGTATACAGCAGATTCCTCGAACAATCAAGTCTACCCTTACTCCGGCGCAGGAGGCCTCGGATACTTTCTTTATGAAGTCCACATCTGTCACGGAGTTCATCTTCATAATGATGCGTCCTTCGCTTCCTTTTATGATTTCTTCGTCCATCATCTGTAAGATACGGCTCTTTAAGCTGACCGGTGATACGATCAGGTATTGATAGCTGCCCTGCAGATTGCCGATGGACATATTCTTGAAAAATTCTGCGGCGTCCTGTCCGATTCGCGGATCAGCAGTCATCAAGGACAGATCGGTATACATGGCAGCTGTCTTCTCGTTATAATTGCCGGTTCCGACCTGTGTGATATACTGGATGTCATTGCGGTTCCTGTATGTGATCAGACAAATCTTGGAATGCACTTTGTAACCGTCGAATCCATAGATCACACGGCATCCTGCTTCTTCCAGACGTTCCGACCAGTCGATGTTGTTCTGCTCGTCAAATCTTGCACGCAGCTCGATCAGCACGGTGACTTCTTTTCCATTTTCCGCAGCTGCGCACAGGTATTCTACCAGTCTTGCCTTCTTCGCCAGGCGGTAGATAGTGATCTTGATCGTCATAACGTTCGGATCTGCCGCGGCATCTTTGATCAGCTTCAGGAACGGATCCATGCTTTCGTATGGGTAGAACAACAGGATATCATTCTTTTTCACCTGTTTTAACATGTTTCCGTCCTGTACATGTGCTGATTTTTGCGGGGAGAATGGTTCGTAGACCAGTGCTTTCTTCATAGACTCCGGGAGATTTCCTGCGATGGAGAACATATAATCCAGTTTCATCGGCATCTTCGTGCGGAAGATCTGCTCCGGTGTGATCTTGAATTTCTTACAGAAGTATTCCTGCATTTCCGGTGTCAGTTTCTCCGCTGTTTCTAATCTTACTACCGCCATCCTGCGGCGTTTGTGCAGGGTACTCTGCATGAGTTTCCGGAAATCATCGGTAACCTCCAGTGCTTCATCGTCCGGAGATACGTCTGCATTTCTTGTCACGCAGATGTAGTTCGGGTCGGATACTTCGTACTGGTCAAATACCAGATCCAGGTATTCCATGATGACTTTCTCCATGCGGATATAACGAATGTCATGTCCCGGAAGCATCAGGATATCGGATACATAGGTCGGAACCGGTACGATTCCGAGGATTTGTTCTTTTTCTTTGTCGTCTTTATTCTTCCTGCTATTGATATGCTTCAGATTGGCTGTTACGTAGATATCTTTATTCATAAGATGCGGGAACGGGTGGCTGCTGTCTACGATCTGCGGTGACAGTACCGGCAGGATCTGCTCTTTGAAACATTTCTTAACATATTTCTTCTCGTCTGCCTCCAGTTCTTTAAAGTCCAGTCCGCAGACTCCGTATGGGGACAGTTCTTTCTTGATCCCGGCGTAGGTCTTGTCACGTTCTTTATATAACGGGGCAACTGCTGCGTAGATCGCATCCAGCTGCTCCTGCGGTGTCATTCCCGACCGGCTGTCTCTGTGTCTGTCGTCTGTCTGCACCATGTCATAGAGACTTCCGACACGGATCATGAAGAATTCATCTAAGTTACTGGTGAAGATGGCCACGAATTTCATACGTTCCAGCAATGGCACGCTCTTATCTCTTGCTTCTTCCAATACACGCTGATCGAATCTCAGCCAGGAAAGTTCTCGGTTCTGTGTGTAGTTTAATAGTTCTCGGTCCATAGGGTCTGCCTCCGTTTCTTGCCGGTGCCATTGGTGCCATTGGCACTTTGTAATCAGCGAATTTATTGTATACTTTATTATAGCAAAACCATCTTTTATTCTCAACACTGAGATGTATTGTGTTCAGATTTGTAATCTGATTTATAATCTGATTGATATCGGTAAGCGGGGTCGAATTTGCTGGATGTATAATGAAAAAAAGGCGAGAACTACGCCTTTTCACATGTTGCAGTTCCCACCTTTTTATTATTATTTTATGCTCTCACCTTATGAACGATAAACAGGTGAGTATGAGTGTGCCACCAGGGACACTAAAAGAGCCTGTTTTCCCGTCCCCTGGCTACTTTGCCTGAATATATCCCTTGGCAGTCAGTGCTTCGGCGCAAAGTACGGCTCCGCCTGCTGCACCACGTACTGTATTATGAGAAAGTCCGATGAATTTGTAATCATACATGCTGTCTTCTCTCAGACGTCCGATAGACACACCCATTCCGTTCTCATAATTTACATCCGCTTTTACCTGTGGTCTGTCATCTTCTGACAGATACTGGATGAACTGCTTTGGAGCACTTGGAAGTTCTGCTTCCTGTGGGAATCCCTTGAAGCTTTCCAGTTTCTCGATCAGCTGTTCTTTAGTTGGCTTCTTCTCGAAGTTGATGAATACAGCTGCTGTATGTCCGTTGAGTACAGGAACTCTTAAGCACTGGCATGTGATCTTTGGTTCTTCTGCAAGTTTGATTTCTCCGTTTTCCAGTGTTCCGAGTACACGAAGAGGTTCTTTTTCACTCTTTTCTTCTTCTCCGCCGATGTATGGAATGATATTCTCGATCATTTCCGGCCAGTCTTTAAATGTCTTTCCTGCTCCTGAGATTGCCTGGTATGTTGTTACAACAACTTCTTTTGGTCCAAATTCTTTCCATGCTGCAAGTGCAGGTGTATAGCTCTGGATTGAGCAGTTTGGTTTTACTGCAATGAATCCGCGTGTTGTTCCAAGACGTTTCTTCTGATCTTTGATCACTTCAAAATGATCTGCATTGATCTCCGGTACTACCATCGGTACATCCGGTGTCCAGCGGTGTGCACTGTTGTTAGATACAACCGGTGTCTCTGTCTTCGCATATGCTTCTTCAATTGCTTTGATCTCGTCTTTAGACATATCCACTGCACTGAATACAAAATCAACTGTAGATGCTACATGCTCTACATCATTTACATTCAGGACTACCAGCTTCTTAACTGCTTCCGGCATCGGTGTATCCATTTTCCAACGGTCACCTACTGCTTCTTCATATGTCTTACCTGCGGAACGAGGGCTTGCTGCTACTGTTACAACTTCAAACCATGGATGGTTCTCCAGCAGAGAAATAAATCTCTGTCCTACCATACCGGTTGCTCCTAAAATTCCTACTCTCAATTTCTGCTCCATTGGTTTCATCTCCTTGTTCTTCTGTGGCGTACATTTGTGCGTCTCATGTCATACTATACCAATTTTTTCAAAATTGCAACTGTTTTTTCAATTTTCCTGTAAATATTTTTTATTCTGCTCGATGACAGCCAGCATCGCATCTGCTCCCGGCGCACCGATCGTGTTGCGTCGTTCTACGCAGTTCTTCATGCTGATGGCATCATAAATATCATCCTCGAAGACCGGGCTGATCGCTTTGTACTCTTCGAGTTTCATATCATCAAGGGAGATTCCTTTGTCAATGCAGTACAGAACGAGACGACCGACAATGCCATGTGCATCGCGGAACGGAACGCCTTTTCCAACAAGGTAATCAGCTGCGTCCGTTGCATTCGTGAAACCGTTCTTTGCACTGTTCTCCATGCGGTCTTTTTTGAAGTGCATGGTAGAAAGCATGCCATTGAACAGAGCCAGGCATCCTTTTACGGTGTCGATGGCATCGAAGGTCAGCTCTTTATCCTCCTGCATATCTTTGTTGTACGCCAGCGGGATTCCCTTCATAGTGGTGAGCATTGACATCAGAGCTGCGTAAACGCGGCCTGTTTTTCCTCGAACAAGCTCTGCGATATCCGGATTCTTTTTCTGCGGCATGATACTGCTTCCGGTGCTGTATGCGTCGTCGATGTCCACAAACTGGTACTCATTGGTATTCCAGATGATGATCTCCTCGGAGAAGCGGGAAAGATGCATCATAATCGTAGAAAGAGCACTGAGGAGCTCAATGACATAGTCACGGTCGGATACGGAATCCATGCTGTTTAAGGTCGGGCCGTCAAAGCCGAGCAGCTCTGCTGTGTAAGCGCGGTCCAACGGATACGTCGTTCCAGCCAGCGCACCGGAACCGAGCGGACAGTAATTCATTCTCTTGTAGATGTCTGCAAGGCGGCCTCTGTCGCGGCGGAACATTTCAAAATATGCGCCCATGTGATGTGCCAGTGTGATCGGCTGTGCTTTCTGCAGATGGGTGAATCCCGGCATATAGGTGTGAATGTTCTCTTCCATGATTTTTTCGAGTGTTACCAGCACCTCTTTGACGAGTGCATCAATCTCGGTGATCTCATCGCGGACATAAAGTTTCATATCGAGGGCTACCTGGTCATTGCGGCTTCTTCCGGTGTGCAGCTTCTTTCCGGCATCTCCGATGCGGTCAATCAGGTTTGCCTCCACGAAGCTGTGGATATCCTCATACTCGCTGGTGATTTTCAGTTTTCCGCTCTCTACGTCGGCAAGAATGCCTTCCAGTCCTTCCAGAATCTGATCTCTTTCGTCTTCTGTCAGAATGCCCTGTTTTGCCAGCATCTTTACGTGTGCCATGCTGCCTTTGATGTCCTGTTTATAGAATTTCTGATCAAAGCTGATGGATGCATTAAAATTATACACTAACTTGTCGGTCTCTTTTGTAAACCGTCCGCCCCATAACTGTGCCATTTTCATTCCTCTTTTCCTGTAAGTTTTTTAAATTATCATGTATTATTATACAAGACTCCCCTCTTCCTTTGCAAGTCAAATCACCTACTTTCCCGAATTTCGGCGTTTTGTGTAGTTTTTTTCCAGCCAGCCCAAGATGCCGTACAATCCTGCCGCAACGAGGCAGAGGATCAGGATGGACAGGATTACCCAGTCAAGTCTGAACAGATTTGCCCACCTTTTTGCGGCAGAGACGCTCGTCAGCCGCCCGATTTGCCGCTATCCAGAGCTCTTCAGAGACGATAGCAGGAATTTTCCCCGCATAGACGTACTGCCCGCCCGGCGGTGTAGGGAGCGTTTTTCCGGTGTTAAAATCGTAATGCTTCTTGTTCATGACTACGGTGCCTTTATTCATGGGATTCCGCACCATGCGGATAATGTCTGTTCCAGAGAATGGTTTTCCGGCGCGGCTGCGGACGCCTTCCGCTGCCAGAACCGCCGCAATTTTCCGTCCGCCGAGACCGTCTGCACAGAGTTCGTACATACGGCGCTTCACTGCGGCCTCCTCCGGGATGATCTCAATCGCTCCGTCTGCTGTCCGCCGGTAACCATAACTTTTTGAGGTCAGCACCGGCTTTCCATTATTCTGCTGCCGTTTCTGGTGCGCCAGATTCATCTTCTTGCTCAGCTCCCGGCTGTACTCCTCCGCCAGAATCGCCTTAATGCCGGTCAGAAGCGCGTCTTCCGGCGAATAGAATGTGTTCTCCAGATAAAAATACAGCCGCTTTCCGGCGCAGTTTAAGCGGTCTGCGAACAGATACCAGTCCCGCGTGTTCCGCATCAGGCGGTCCTGCGACTTGATTACGACGACATCAAACCGGTTCTGCTCGAGATCCTCGTACAGGCGGTTATATTCCCATCTGCCCTTCCGGCTCGTACCGGAGCGGCTCTCCACGTAGGCATCCACAAGCCTCCATCCTCTTGCCCGGATTGCCTCTTCCGCCTCCGCCGCCTGCCTTACCAGCGCATCCTTCTGGTTTTCCTCCTCGGTGCTGCACCTTGCATAATAAACCGCACGCAGCTTCTCCTCTTCCATCTCCTGTCTCACTTTCCAGATGCTTCTCTTTACTATATAGAAAAAAGGACCGGAAAGTTCCGACCCTCTTTTTGTAATTTCTTTTACGGATTGCACCGTCCGCACGGCTCATAGCCTTCGGCAATCAGGTCCTCGCGCGGTCCCTGATATGTCGCCTTGTTTTCATCCTTAATCGAGCTGACGCTGGAGCATGACGGCAGGTGGAATTTCATGCTGGATGTGTTCATGACATATTCCTGCTGATCCGTCATCGTTCCGCTGCTTTCGCTTAACGTGCTGTCTCCCGTTGCATAATTAATCGAGATGCCCGGCTGATTGTTGTATGCGAAGATATGGAAGGAAATGCCCTCGCCGTCATCTTCCATGGAAAGTGCCTCCATCTCCACACCGTCCGCTACAAGGTTGTCCCCGGTAAAAATTGGTGTAACGCGGTACAGCACATGGTTTCCGGTCTCTTTGACGTAGTCGGCAACCATGTTTTCAAACGGCAGCATGCCCTCGACGTTCAGATAACGTGTTCCAGTGATCAGATTCTTCTCGTTTGCATTCTCACCGGTCAGCTGATATCCGATCAGATGGCAGCGGTTGTACAGATATTTACCTTCCACCTGATCGTATTTTACCGTATGCCAGCCCGTCGGCTTTACCTGGCCGATCGCGCCGCGCTTCTCCGTCGGCATCAGATCCTGGCCGATATTCGCCTCTGCCACGCCGCATCGTCCCAGGCTGTCCAGATCGCTGTAATGCTCGTACGACTCGGTCGTCTTTTCCTCATCGGTAAAATCCGGCTCATTTCCGTTTAAAACGACATACGGTTCACCGGAAAACTCCGGAACATCAAGAACTGAAACGGCCGTCGGTGCCTGATCGGTAATCTGGGATTCCGTCATCGTATAAGCGGCCGTAACCTCCGAACCGGAATCTGCTCTCTCCGTCGAGAGAAGATCCTGCGCCTCACAGCCGGTCAGTGTCAGAACAAGAAGCGCCGCCAGCAGCAGAAGCTGTTTTCTTGGTTTTTTCATTTCTCATATACCTCTTTCGTTATTTTCTCATGGGAATAGCCTGCAAACTCCTCCTCGGACACTTTATTCCATTTGGAAAGATCCAGGTCGAATTTCCGGTCAGACGGATAATGCCGGTTCCACCAGAAAACGATGATTTTCTCTATCTTCGCTTCCACAGCCTGCAGTCCCGTATTCTCCACAAAGCAGTATTCTCCTTCGCCTGCCTGCTCCAGAAAATCTGCCGCCGCCTGAAGTGTTACCTTCCCACTCTCCTTCTGCTCCGCGAACAGCTTTTCCGAAGCCGGATTCATCCAGAGCGTTTTCCCCTCACACAGTTCGCAGATTTTTTCCGTTACCACGCGGTCCCGCGAAACGCGTCGTCCGCCAAACTGCATTCCTCTTCGTTCTTCCAGACATACGATTCCAATCATCTGTCATCCTCCCTTCTCTTGCGTGTGCATATCTGAACACCTGACTGCCGTAGATAATCAGATAGCCAAGCCCCTCTCTTGCCCCGATAAACTCTCCGATTACAACACCGACGAGGCACAGGCCGATGTTGACCTTCCACACGGCGAGCAGCCCCGGAAACGACCACGGCAGCACGACGCGGAACAGCATATCCTTCTTCGTTCCGCCGAGTGTTGCAATCAGGCGGAGCATATCCGGCTCCACACTCTGAAAGCTGCTGTAAATGCTGATCACCGAGCCGAATATCGCAACGGAAATGCCGGCCGTGATGATCGTTTTCACGTTTGCCCCCATCCACACAATGAGAAGCGGGGCGAGCGCCGATTTCGGCAGGCTGTTCAGGACTACCAGGTACGGCTCCATCACCGCAGAAAAGCGCGGAAAGAGCCACAAAAGCACAGCGAACGCCATGCCAAGTGTCGAGACGAGCAGAAAGCTGATTCCCGTCTCATACACCGTGATCCCGATATGGCGCAGAAGGTTCTGCTCCGTCAGCAGGGTCACGAACGTTTTTCCCACCCGCACAGGGCTGGAAAAGATAAACGGATCGATCCATCTCAGATCCGCCGCCACCTCCCATAATACCAGAAAACTGACGAGAAGCAAAGCCCGAAACACCCGCACCTGCTCCCGTTCTCTTTTTTTCTGCCGGAGATACGCCCTCTGAAAGCTGCTCTCCGGCGTTTTTGCCTGCTCACGCATTTTCATTCAGCTCCTTCCAGATGGCATTGAAATACGTTTTAAATTCCGGCGCACTGCGCGCTTTCATCGGCGTGCGCTCCTCCATCGCAAACTGGATTGGAATCTTTTTTTTCACATATGCCGGCCGTGCCGCCAGAACAATCACACGGTCCGCCATGCTGATGGCCTCCGAAATATCGTGTGTCACGAGAATTGCTGTCTTTCCCTCTTTTTTGATGATCTTTCCGATATCATCACAGACGTTCAGCCTCGTCTGGTAGTCGAGAGCGGAGAACGGCTCGTCAAGCAGCAGAAGATCCGGCTCCATCGCCAGTGTACGGATCAGTGCCGCCCTCTGCCGCATACCGCCGGAAAGTTCGGACGGACGGGCATTGGAAAAGGATTTCAGGCCGTATGTCTCCATCATCTCCCCGACTTTTTCTTTCCGCTCGGGTGTCAGCGTGCGCGAAATCTCAAGGCCCAGCAGAACGTTGCTGTAGATGGTCCGCCATTCAAACAGGTGGTCTCTCTGCAGCATGTAGCCGATATGGAGATCCGCCTCCGTGATCGGCCGTCCGCGGCTCAGCAGAGTTCCCGCCTCCGGCTTTAAAAGACCGGAAATCAAGTTCAGGATCGTGCTCTTTCCGCAGCCGCTCGGTCCGACAAGAGCAACAAATTCCCCCGTTTTTACCGAAAAGGTCAGATCGCACAGCGCCGGTGTTTCTCCTTTCATGGTGTGATAGGACAGTGATATATGCTCTAATGACAGGATTTGATCATCCATTTTTTTGCATCCTCCTCTATCTATAAGATATCATATGCAGCTTGCATCCCAGCCGCGCTGAGGCTATAATAGAAAGGATTGAAAGATACCAGGAGGTTTGAAGATACATTATGGCCAATAAAAGAAATTACCAGAAGGAGCTGGATGCGAAGATTGCAGGACTTCACGGTGAAGTTCCGACCTTGCTGCTGCACAGCTGCTGTGCGCCGTGCAGCAGTTACGTGCTGGAATATCTGTCGCAGTATTTTTCCATTACGCTCTTTTACTATAATCCCAACATCTATCCGCCGACGGAGTACGAGCACCGCGTGGAGGAACAACAGCGTCTGATCCATTCTCTTCCCGCCGTGCATCCGATTTCCTTCTGCCCCGGCCCGTACGATTCTGACCGGTTCTATGAGCTGACACGCGGGATGGAAAATGTGCCGGAGGGCGGCGAGCGCTGTTTTGTCTGCTATGAAATACGGCTCCGCGAAGCGGCCGAAATGGCAAAGCAGCTCAAACTCGACTATTTTACAACAACCCTCTCCATCAGCCCGCTGAAAAACGCGGAAAAGCTGAATGAAATCGGAGAACGGCTTGCCGCCGAATACGGGATCCCATATCTCAATTCAGATTTCAAGAAACGGGGCGGCTACCAGCGTTCCATCGAACTTTCCCACGAATACGGCCTCTACCGCCAGGACTACTGCGGCTGCGTCTTTTCCCGCCGGGAACGCGACGCACGGGTGGCAGCACAGGAAAATGGCAACAGCTGATGTGCTCTTTGAAGTGTCCGGCCAAAAGCTCCGTCAGGATATGCTGTACGAACTGATTTTCCTGAAACTTGTAACAGCAAACGCCCTTTGCAGCAGATCTTTTTCCTGCAAAGGGCGTTCGTATTTCTGTCATATTTCTCATGATACCAGAAAACCCGCAGAGCCTTACGTCCTGCGGGTTTCTAAAGAATAAGCCGAAAATCAGATTCGAACTGACGACCCCTTCATTACGAGTGAAGTGCTCTACCGGCTGAGCTATTTCGGCCTGTGAAATTCATTTCCTGAATGACACAATCATTATTATACCGTATTTTTTTGAAATTGCAAGCATTTTTTTGAAATTTATGAATCTTTTTCTAAAATTTGTTCCGCCCCACTGATTTCCCGCCGTTTCCATCCCTGTTGTTTTCACCTCCCTGGCGCAAATTTTATGCATAAACTTTGTCCTTACTTTCAAAAATTAAGGAAAACCATCCCTTTTCCTTATAAAAATTAATGTATTTTGAAAGAAAAGCATTGACAACCGCCAAAAAAGTAAGTATAGTTTTTAACTAAAGGAAGAAAGGGGCTGTTGTCATGACCATGCAATACGATAATCTGGAAGACAAGCTCAGTCAGCTTGTAGAGTATACGAAAGATTCCGGAAAGATTGATTTATCTTTATACACTGAGTACGATGTAAAACGGGGACTGCGTGATTCCACTGGTAAAGGTGTTCTCACCGGCCTGACCGAAATTTCCGATGTTATCGGCTTCGATATTGATGAGCGCACCGGCGAAAAAGTTCCGACCGATGGCCGTCTCTATTTTCAGGGCTATAACGTCGCAGATCTGATCAAAGGTATGGAAGGACGACGCTTCGGTTTTGAAGAGATTACCTATCTTCTTCTGTTCGGTTCTCTTCCGACAGAACCGCAGTTAAATGATTTCAACGAAATTTTAAGTATCTACCGCGAGCTGCCGGACACTTTTGTCCGCGACGTTGTCATGAAGGCAACCAGCAAAAACATGATGAATACTCTGCAGCGCTGTGTGCTGACCCTGTATTCCTACGACGAAAAGCCGGATGACATTTCCATTCCGAACGTCCTCCGCCAGGCTTTGAGTCTGATCGCCAAAATGCCGCTGATCGCCGTTTACGGCTACCATGCATACCGCCACTACCACGAAAACCAGAACCTGATCATCCGAAATCCGAAACCGGAGCTGTCGATGGCTGAAAACATTCTGCAGATGCTTCACCCGGATGGAGATTACACTGCTCTGGAGGCAAAGGTTCTCGATGTTGCGTTAATTCTTCACGCAGACCACGGCGGCGGAAATAACTCAACATTTACGACACACGTTGTCTCCTCCTCCGGAACCGATACCTACTCTGCTGTTGCGGCTTCTTTAAGTTCCTTAAAAGGACCGCGCCACGGCGGTGCCAACTTGAAGGTTATGGAGATGTTTGAAAATATTGAAGAGAATGTTACAAACTGGGAAGACGAAAACGAACTGCGCACCTACCTGACCAAAATGCTTGATCGTGAAGCATTCGATGGAACTGGTCTTGTCTATGGTATGGGCCATGCTGTTTATACCCTGTCCGATCCACGTTGTGTGATTCTGAAAGAATATGCAAAAAAGCTTTCCGCTGAGAAGCACCGCGAGAAAGAATTTGCTCTCTATGAGTCTGTAGAACGCATTGCCGGCGAGTGTATCGCCAAAAAGCGCCGTCTGCTCAAACCAGTCTGTGCAAATGTTGATTTCTACAGCGGTTTCGTCTACGCAATGCTTGGCCTTCCAAAAGAGCTCTACACCCCGATCTTTGCTATCTCCCGTATCTCCGGCTGGTCCGCACACCGGATCGAAGAGCTTGTCAACGAAGGAAAGATCATCCGTCCGGCTTATAAATATGTCGGTCATCATCGTCCGTACGTTGCCATTGAAAGAAGAACCCCAAGAAAGACTTCCCACAGTTTTTCAAATAACTAAAAAATTATGCGAAAAGGACACCTGCCCCGTACCGTTCTGGTATCGGGCAGGTGTCCTTTTATTGCCAAGTGATCTCTCGAAAAACCCGCGGAGCGTGCTTCTCATGGTTATAAACAAAACTCTGCGTTATACCCGGATCTTTGTTCCCTTGGTATCTCGTTTTGCCAGCTTAATCTTCGCTGTCAGAGAAATCTCTTTGTCGTGATACGTGATCGTGTAATCCATCCGGCTTGCCAGCAGATACGCATGCTCTACCGCGTCGTCCTCTGCCATACGGATACCACGCACACCAACGGCTGCTTTTTTCTTCTCCGGCACTTCACTCGTAAGGAAGCGCAGGAAGACACCGTTTTTCGTCTGCAGAACCACATACTCCTGCTCCTGGCAGACCTCGGCAAGAATCAGACGGTCCTCCTCGGATGAAAGCTTCGTCGCCGCGATCGTTCGTTTTACGACATCAAACTCGGATCCATCGACAAGTTTTACCATACCGGCCGCGCTGACGAACAGCAGCTTATTGTTCTTGATATTTTCCAGTGCATCGACGTAAATCATCTGCTCCTTCTGGCTGCTGTAATTTCCAAGGTTGTCGATCGGCGTTCCCTTGTCACGGAATCTTCCATACGGGATGTCCATTACTTTGATGCTGTGCATCATGCCAAGATCCGTAAAAACGCAGATCTTATCGGTGTTTTTGCACTGGAACACATATTTGTTCTCGTTGTGCACAGCCTCTTTGTTCCGCTCGTAAGCAGACGTATCGATCGTCTTCGCATAACCGAAGCGGTCCATCAGGAAGACAACATCCATCTCCTCGACCTTCGGCTCCTCAAGAACAATCGCCTCAGCATTTTCAATCGCCGTTTTCCGCTTGTGGCCGTACTCTTTTTTTATCTGCGTCAGATCTTCCATAATAACTTCCGACATCGAGTCGTAATGATTTAAGATATCCTCGTATTTCGTAATCTTCGCCACAGTCGCCTCATGATCTTTTAAGAGTGCTTCCATTTCCAGTCCGATCAGTTTCTGCAGACGCATCTCCAGAATCGCCGTTGCCTGGCGTTCCGTAAAGCAGAGCTGTGCTGCCATACGCTCACTTGACTTTGATTTGAAGCGGATACCATCGGTCACACCCATAATCAGACACTCTTTGACCTGCTTCTGTGTCTTGCTTCCGCGCAGGATCTCAATGATCAGATCGATCACATCGCATGCCTTGATCAGACCTTCCTGCACCTCGCGGCGCTCCATCTCTTTGCGGAGAAGGTTCTGGTATTTGCGGGTTGCCACTTCAAACTGGAAATCAACGTGATGCTCGATCACCTGTTTAAGGCTTAACGTCTCCGGTTTTCCATCTGCCACGGCGAGCATGTTGACACCGAACGTATCTTCCAGACGTGTTTTCTTGTACAGCAGATTCGTGATCCGCTCCACATCCGCGCCTTTTTTCAGTTCGAGCACGATGCGTGTTCCTTCTTTCGAGGACTGGTTGGAAATGTCGACGATTTCCGGCGCTTTCTTGCTCTCCACAAGCCCCGCCACATCGTTCAGGAACTTTCCGATGTTCGCACCGATCATCGGGTACGGAATTTCGGTGATCACAAGATACTGCTTTCCGTTTCTGCCTTTCTCCACTTCCACTTTTCCGCGGATTTTAATCTTTCCGACACCTTTTTCGTAGATCGACAGCAGGTCATCCTGATTGACGACAATACCGCCGGTCGGGAAATCCGGTCCTTTGATGTATTTCATCAGACCTTTGACGGTGATGTCGTTGTTTTTCATGTAGGCCTTGACCGCATCCACAATCTCACACAGGTTGTGCGGCGGAATGCTTGTTGCCATACCGACAGCGATACCGTCTGCGCCATTCAACAGAAGGTTCGGCACGCGCACCGGCAGAACAGACGGCTCTTTTTCCGTCTCGTCGAAGTTCGGTACGAAATCGACAACGTCTTTGTCGAGATCCTTTAAATAGACCTCCTGTGTAATTTTCTGCAGTCTCGCCTCGGTGTATCGCATTGCAGCGGCACCGTCACCCTCAATCGACCCGAAGTTTCCGTGACCGTCCACAAGCGGCTGCCCTTTTTTGAAATCCTGTGCCATTACGACAAGAGCATCGTAAATGGAACTGTCGCCGTGCGGATGGTATTTACCCATCGTATCGCCGACGATACGCGCGCACTT
>ERZ827496.715-NODE-715-length-44709-cov-4.578112_pt1 | contig 44709 bp, 36 predicted proteins | sample MGYA00519769_ERZ827496 | MGnify/ENA primary metagenome ERZ827496 (study PRJEB31778, sample SAMEA3449327) | human gut metagenome | biome: human gut; feature: human-associated habitat; material: faeces | place: United Kingdom | collected 2010/2012 ...
TGCGGAGGTACGACGGCACAATTGATTCACTGCGTGAGAAATCGCGCAGACCGCATCATCATCCGAATCAGCACGCCGAGCAAGAGCTGAAGCTGATCGGTGATATGCGCAGCAGAAGTGCGAACACCGGGCTTAGTATGTATTATCCGCTTCATGCTGTTGATTTTGCAGCGCTTTTTATTTCAATGTCCTATCCTCTCTTTGGCTTGCATCCGCATATTTTTGCGCGGGCGGCATACCCGCTGCGTCGTTTAATTTGAATTTCCAATCGCAATTCAAAATTCGGAACAATTCGACAAGGATTATTCTTGACAACGGCGGATGAAATAGGTTATAATACAAAGGACATTGTAACGTATTACGGCGCGGCGGACGGTGAATGTCCGCGCGACCGTTTAAATAATATCTTCAACCCCGTCTGCGGAGCGCCGCAGGCATGCTCCGGTCGGGACGGTTTTGTCCCGCGGAGCCGGTAGTGTACCTTTTCCGACGGTTATGTCGGATAATTTATACATATGCGAGGTGCAAGATGAAGAGTATCAGAGTAGCTGCAAGATTTACAGCGGCGGCGATGGCGGCGATAATGCTCGCCCTGCCGTGCGCAGTGTTTGCAACGAATGACGCAGAGAACGCGGCGGTCGAGATCTGGGTCTCGCCGGGCGGCGACGACAAGGCGGCGGGAACAAAGGAAGCGCCGCTTGCCACGATAGCCGCAGCACGTGATGCCGTACGCGCAAAGCGCGGAGGCGGCTACGGTGAGGCTACGGTGTACATTTCCGCAGGCGTTTATCCGCAGACCGAGACGCTCAGTCTCGGTGCCGAGGACGGCGGGGTCACATACAAGGCGGACGGCGGAGAGGTCGTTATCGAGGGCGGTATTGTGCTCGGTGAGTCCGATTTTCGTTCGATGACCGACTCCGACGCTATGTCGAGCCGCATAATCGCAGAGGGCGTGGGCGAGAAGATAATCGTCGCCGACCTTGCAAAGCTCGGCATAGCATACGACAATGCCGTATTTACCGAAAAGGATCCGGGGCTTGCGCTCTATTTCGGCGGAGACCGCGCGCGTATCGCGCGATATCCCGACTATGCGGATAAGGGCGCGTATATCTATGCTTTTCATTCGCTCGATGGTCTCGGAGAACCCGATGTGCCTGCCGATCTCGGCGGCTCACGCTTCTATGACAAGCGCGGACGCATTGCAAAGTGGGCGAGCATAGAGGGCGCGTATGCTGCAGGATCGTTCTCGATAGACTGGCAGCAGACGTATCCCGTGCCGATAGTAGCCTACGACGCGGAGAGCGGAATGGTCTCGCTGCCCTCGAATACGCTCAGCGCCGAGAGCGGTCTCGGAGAAAGATATTATTATCTGAATGTTCCCGAGGAGCTTGACAAGGTCGGTGAGTACTACATCGACGCAGATACCGGTCTGCTCTATTTCTACGCGCCCGACAACTGGCGTGATATCCGTATCACCGTCGGTGCATGCCGCGAGACCGTCGTTGATGTTAAGGCAGACGGCGTGACCTTTGACGGCATTACCATTGAGGGCGGCTATGATGACGGTATCCATCTGGTCGGCGACGGCAACCGTATGCTGAACTGCATTGTCCGCGACTGCGGAAAATGCGGAATAGATACGAACGGCTGCGACTTCCTGCTAGACGGCAGCGAGCTTGAGCATATCGGATATACCGCACTCAATCTTCGCGGCGGCGACAAGATATCGCTTGCACCGTCAAACTCGACGGTGACGAACAATCGCTTCCACGATTTCGGCGATATCGGAAGAGTATATAACGGCGCTCTGCAGATCGACGGCAATGCTTTCTATATCGCACACAACGAGTTTTATCATGCACCGCATACTACCCTCACCGAGGACGCGCGCGGCTATGTCTATGAGTACAACTATATTCACGACGTGTGCTACGAATCGGGCGACGCAGGCTCTATATATGTCGGCGGCTGGGTCGGAAACGGCACGGTATACCGCTATAACGTGTTCAAGGATATCGTCTGCTACGACTCGGTATACATGAACCCGCACGGCATCTATTCTGATGCGGGCGGCGGAATGCGCAATATCTACTCGAATATCTTCATCAACATAGACGGCTACGGCGTATATTGCGGCGGCAGAGATATTAAGGTGCTCGACAATATTTTTGTCGATACGAGTATCCATTTCGACCAGTGCGGCTACTATCCCGGCACCGGACCGAATGCAGGCTACACGCAGATCGCCGAATTCCCCGTTGAGTGGGCGGTGCCGAGCTCGATAGGCTACAACTGGAAGCTCCCGCTGCTCAACCCGAAGCTCTCCGGCTACGGGACGGAGCTGTGGTCGGTGGTCGCTCCGGCGCTCCGCGTCATTAAGACGACGAATGTTATTGATCTCAATGACAACTATACTCCGCACGCATACGGCGACAGCCGGATAAGAAACAATGTTTTTGCTTCGGATAAGGTCGCGCGTTCGACGGAAATTTTCAATAATATATACCGCCTCGCGGATATCCGCGACAATGTCGATATGACCGTAGACTCTGTCGGCTTTGCGTATTATGCCGGCGGAGATTATACACTCGCCGAGGACAGCGCTGTTTACAATGCTATTCAGGGCTTCCATGCCCTCGACTTTTCAAAGGTGGGCGTGCAAAAATAATTTTTAACCCAAAGGACGGTAGTTAATGGAACACAGCAGCAAGATAAAGCTCCTTATTGTCGGAATAATCATGAATTGCGCGGGAACGGAAAAGTCCTTTCTCGCATTCGCGAACACAATAGACTATGATCGCTATGACGTGACCCTGCTGCTCGCGCGGCGAGAGGGTAAGCTCATAGACAAGATCCCGCCGCAGATCAGAGTTATTACGATAGATGAGCGCTATGCCGACATGTTTAAGCTTTCCGGGGCAAACGCCGTCGGCACCATTATGCACTGCATCGTTCGTCACCATCCGCTCGCACTGCTTCGTATGCTTCCGTACGTGGTGCGTATACTCGCGGCGGGAAGCAGGGAGAAACGCTCAGGACCTGCTACCGAGCTGTGGTGCAGCATGATGCGGTACATGCCTCAGCTCGATGAGGAGTACGATGTCTGCGCGGCATACTGGGGCGACCGAACCATGTTCTATATGTGCGACAAGGTAAAGGCAAAAAAGAAGATAGCATGGCTGCATTTCGACTACGGCAACCCTCCGCGCGACGACAAGCTCTATCTGCACTATTTCTTGCAGTGCGACGGTATAGTTACCGTCTCGGAGAGGGTAAACGAGGCGCTCTGCTCGCATCTGCCGCAGGTCGCCGACCGATGCGTCGAGATAGACAACATAAACGATCCTGCCGCCGTTCGCGGTATGGCGGAGCACGGCGATACCTTTACCGACGGTTATACCGGATTGCGTGTACTTACTACCGCACGTATCTGCGACCAAAAGGGACAGGATATGGCGATAGAGGCGCTCGCACGGCTTATCTCGGACGGTGTTGAGATGAAGTGGTACTTTCGCGGCGGAGAGCAGGCTGAGGTCGACGCGCTGATGAACCGTGCCCGTGAGCTCGGCATAGCAGACCGCATCGTTCTGCTCGGCACGACAGATAATCCCTATACATATCTGCGCGACTGTGATATTTTTGCGCTTACCTCGCGCTATGAGGGAAAGCCGATCACGGTCGAGGAGGCTAAGATGATGTGCAAGCCGATAATGGTGACGAACTATGTTTCGGCTTCCGAGCAGCTCTGCGGCGGAGAGTACGGCGTTATTGCCGATATCTCGGCTGACGGGATCTATGAGGGCCTCGGCAGGCTCGTGCGTGACGAGGCACTGCGAAATTCGCTGTCGGAGAGATTGTCGAGGGAGAATTTCGGAAACGCCGAGCAGATAGAAAAGTTTTACGCAATGGCAGAGTGAGTCGTGCGGGTCGGCGACCGCTCCCTTTGCACGCCGAGCTTGGGGTTCGGTATTTGAGACCTGAATGATATGAAAGCCAAAAAGCACCGCAGCGTGGATGCGGTGCTTTTGTGCTTAATCGCTCAATGCGACAGTATCATTTTCTCGAGCTCGCGCGCAGCCATGCTGAGCGGCTGCTCCTTACGCTTTATGAGCACGATATTCCGCTCCGGTATCTTTTCTTCGAGGTCGAGGATATGGACGTTCTCCCATTCCTTGATAAATTCCTGCGGAACAAAACCGATTCCGAGATCGGCGGCGACCATCGGCAGTATCTGATCTGCAGTGAATGCCTCGATATCCGGATGATAATTCAGCCCGTAGCCGGTGAAAAAAGCGGAATAAAACTCAAAGGATTTTGTATCCGAACCGAGTGAGATAAGCGGGTAATTGCTCAGCTCGGCGAGCGAGACCTTTCGCCCGATCAGATCCTTAAAGGACGGCGGGCAGACAGCGACCTCGTGTACCGGCTGTATTATCGTTTCGCGCAGCGAGGCGAACCGCTCCGTCGGAGACGTTACTACGGCGATATCGGCTGTGCCGTCCTTGAGTGCGGCGATAGCCTGCGGGGTCGAGTGATTGCTTATTCGCAGATGAACACCGGGGTACAGCATGCGAAAGCGCTTGAGCACGGGCAGCAGCAGGCATCGCAGCGCCACCTCGCTCGCCGCGATATAGACCGCGCCGCTTTGCAGAGTTTTGCTCTGCCCGAGCTCCGCCTCGCCTGCCTCAATATGCTCGAGTGCGAGCCGGACATGCCCATACAGTCGCTCTCCCTCCGGGGTCAGGCGCATTCCGCGGCTTGTCCGCGAAAAGAGGGTGCAGCCGAGCTCTCCCTCGAGGTTTTTAATTGTGCGCGTTACATTGGGCTGACTGCTCAGCAGGACTTTTGCTGCCTTGGAGATGTTGCCGTATTTTGCGACGTAATAAAATATGCGGTAGTAATCATAGCTTATGAACATGCTGACCTCTCGGATATATAATTGTGATATGCCGTATATGCGCAATATATATTTTACATATGCGTATAAGAGCATTATAATATAGAAGTATTATTATGTCAAGATGTAAGGAGTGCTCTCCGTCGGAGGGCGGTTTCCGTCGGACGATTTTTGGCGGAAATGACGGCTACACAATGAATAAATTGAAAAGTCTCGATATCAGCGGTGGCTTTCACGGACAGATGTCCGACAGCTTTCGCGCTGCTGTTTGTATAGTGTTGTCCGGCGGCTTTCAGGATGCGTATACTTACTGGTGCCGCGGCGGAGTTTTTGCGAACGCTCAGACCGGAAACATCGTTCTGCTCAGCACGGCATTGTTCCGCGGCGAATGGCATACGGTGCTAAAGTATTTTATCCCGGTGTTTTCGTTTCTTTTCGGGATCGTGGCAGCGGAGATCATCCATATCCGGCTCAAGTCGTACGAAAAGCTGCATTGGCGGCAGATAGTGCTTATCGGCGAGATAGTGCTGCTCTTTATTGTCGGCTTCCTGCCGCAAAGTGTCGAACTGCTCGCAAACTCGCTTGTTTCGTTCGTTTGTGCGCTTCAGGTCCAGACCTTCCATAAGATCCGCGGGCACGCATACGCAAGCACGATGTGCATCGGCAATCTCCGCTGTGCTACCGAGTCGGTCTGTGCTTACTGCCGCTCGCGTGATAAACGCATACTGCGCAAGGCGATTACCTATTTCGGAGTTATCCTGATCTTTGCTGTCGGCGCAGGGCTCGGAAGCCTGTTCACCTCACTGCTCGGCTATAAGGCGATTTGGATCTGCTGTGCTTTGCTTTTGGTCAGCTTCCTGATGATGTTCGTTCCGGAGAGGAAGTAATTAATATTTTAATTATTTCAATAAACGGGGTTGTGTCATCTGTCAATGTATGATGATACCTTTTGCAGTCTCTCTCGTAACGTCTCGGTTAGCTTGAATGTTCACCGATAGTTTTAATGATTAAATAATAAAACGCAGCGGTCGGGTATACTTTAATGTGCCCTTCGGCTGTGTTTTTTGATTTAAGAAATGCTCGCGATAAATCTGACCGGCCGGTTGAAAAGATAAGAAAAAAATAAAGTGATTATTGCATGAACAATAATCACTTTATTGTCTATGGGCTACGAAAAAGATATTTTCGGCAGTTTTGCGTATGACTTCGAACTCTCGCAAAAACTTATATTCGGTTAATCATATATGCGACTTTTATTTTATTATTCGGGAATAAGAACATCCCCGCCGGAGATTACCACGTCAGATGCGGAAATGGCACTGTCAATGGTATTCGATTCGTCAATTTCGCCTTCGTATGTTATCTGAACATTTTCTCCCACTCGGATAGCTCCGCTTTCTGCATAACGGGAGATGCGCAGATCATTCAGAAGGATTTTGTACGTGATTCCGTCATCGGGATTGGCGCAGAGAATGGAATCGTCTAACAGAATATACTCATCGGTTATCTCCGTAATCTTACCGACAATGGTATTCTGATACGGCTCATACTCTGCTTCGGTGGAATTCTCTTTTGCATATTTGATAATCTTACTGGCTGCATCTTCTCCGATATTGAAGAGGTATTGGTAATTAAAAGCGTTTGTCCACAGATAGCCATCTACAGTAACATACATGGCAACTTTATATACGCCGAGAGTTTCAGATGTGATCGTAAAACTGTAATACTCTCTATCATGTGCAACCCATTTCTCATCCTCAACAAATGGTGCATTTTCGCATCCGGCAAGAACTTCCCATACATAGTCATCATTGCTCAGTGTATAGTGTTTTTTGTTCGGACTGTCGCCGTTTACAGAGAACCGCTTCAATTCAATTGCTTTTGGGAGGTCTACCAGCTTGAAGAGCTCACCGAGCGTGTGCGGAGGTTCATAATTATCCCTCTTGAAGGTATAACAACTACCTTCCATCCTCACGGCGACAAGCTGGCTCTTATCGGCATATTTTAACTGATACACTTCAAATTTTTCAGTGTATCTATCTCCTTCAATTTCGTCAATGCCCAATACGGTATATGTTCCAATCAAATCGCCAAGGAGTTCTTCAGACACAAGGCGACCGTGACTTCGGTATACAATACCGTCAATTGTTACTTCAGTGTATTTCTCAAAAACGGTTTGATATTCCCATGGCCATACAATTCCTGATTCGCCTGCCATAATGTTAATGTCTTTATACCTATCGTTTGTGCCTCCTGGTGTAGGTTCGCCGCCTAAAAGCGATGGAAGAACAAGCGCGCCTACAACAATGATCACGGCAAAGCAGGCTGCTATTGAACCCAATTTAAGCAAATGATTTTGTTTTTTCTTACATTCTGCTGCCGCCTCGACAAGATCCTCATCGAGGTTACCGATGGCATTAGAAAATCTCGGTATTTTCATATTTCAACGCCCTCCTTAATGAGATAGTCCCTTAGTTTGTTTCGGGTGTAGAACAACATATTTTTGACCTTACTTTTGGTAAACCCAAAGCGCTCTGCAATTTCTCCGATAGAATCGAAGTAGAAATATTTCCGGATAAAGACATTTCGCACGTCCTCCTTTTGTGTGCGCAGGAAGTGGCTGACCAGTTTGCCTACGTCCTCGTCACTCACGTCGGGGGCATACCGATCATCCGGCAGTACCGATTCCAGTTCATCCAGGGACAACATTACATCCGCTGACCGTTTTTCACGCTTCATAAACTCCAACCGCTTCAGAGACAGGTTTCTCGCAATCTTACAGACAAAGAACATAAAATTACTCGGTCTTGTAGGCGGAATTGCATTCCACACTCCCACGTATGTATCGTTGACACATTCTTCCGAATCCTCGTGATTGTTCAGAATGTTATAGGCAATACTGTGGCAGAGCTTGCCGTACTTTGCATCCGTTTCCTTGATTGCCTGCTCATCCCGTTCAAAGTAGAGTTCTATGATTCTCAGATCATCCATGTTGTTCACCTCCCTTGTCAGACCTAAAAGCGCTTTCACCCATTAAGTACGTTTTTTCCGGCGTTGGTCTTATAATTAATAAAAAGTCGTGAATCTTTTTATCAAATAAAAATGATTGTTTTTTAACTATATCATATTTCCACATTTCTTTCAATTCCTACAGAAAATGTCGTAAAATTATTTCAATGCATTCAATATAGGAGTTGAAAATATGAGAACATACACCCAAGAAGAAAAGCAAGCGGTCATTGACCGTGTTATATCCGGTGAGCTGTCGACGCGTATCCTCGCCGACACCGGCATACCCAAGAGTACATTTTACGGTTGGTTACGAGCTTACCGCGAGGAACAGGAAGCCGATAACCGAAGGACAGTCAGTATCCGCAATTTTCATTTGCTTGAAAACAAAGTCGCACGTTTGGAGAGCATTGTTGAAATTCTTAAATCTGCGCCCTGCACACCCAAGGCACCTTTGAGGCAAAGGCTATACGCTGCCGAACAGCTTTACGGCAAATACAATGTGCACGTGATCTGTGATGCTTTCGATATTCCCCGCGGAACATTTTATAACCACGTACTTCGCAACAAAAAGGATAACACGTGGTATGCGAAACGCCGTGAAGAATTACGGCTTCGTATCCAGGAAATCTTTGATGAAAGCAATCAAGTATTCGGTGCTGCTAAAATTGCGGCAGTTATGAAAAACGAAGGGTTCAAAATCCGCAACGAAATGGTGCGCACACTTATGCGTGATATGGGTTTGGTCAGTATACGGCAAAGTGCCAAGAAACTATACGAGGACGAGGGGCGTAAATATAAAAACCACCTTAACCAAGAGTTTGACACGTGCAAGCTGAATGAAGTGTGGGTCAGCGACGTTACATATTTCAAGTACGGCGAAAATGCTTATTATATCTGCGTAATCATTGACCTGTTCTCGCGCATGGTCGTGGGATATAAGATCAGCAAGACCAACAGCACACAGCTTGTAAAATCAACCTTTCAAATTGCATATAAAGCACGTCAGCCGGATTCAAGTTTGGTTTTCCATACCGACCGTGGCAGCAACTACCGATCCAAAACAATGAATGATTATATGCGGTCTCTGAACATCACACACTCCTTTTCACGTGCGCATGTGCCGTATGACAATTCCGTAATGGAATCGTTCTTTGCTTCTATGAAACGGGAGGAGTTATATCGCACCAAGTATCGCTCGGAATCAGACTTTCGAAATGCGGTAGACAAGTACATGATTTTCTATAATACCAAACGCCCGCACAAGAAATTGCAATACAAGACTCCCGAACAGAAAGAAGAAGAATATGCCTTGAAACTGAAGGATTTCTGAGACACGTGCAGACAGACTAAAGGGTTCAAAAAGGTTTGTTTTTAATTTTCCGGATTGCCAAATCCGAGTTATTCGTTTTTTAGTCCGACTGACAAAAAGAAAATGCGACCTCGAAAAGCCGCATAAATACTGGATTTTATAATAAAAACACCATTGACTCCGAACTTAAGGGTTCAGATTTCAATGGTGTCTTTATATGGTGCGGGAAACGGGACTTGAACCCGTACGGTGAAAACCACACGCCCCTCAAACGTGCGCGTCTGCCAGTTCCGCCACTCCCGCGATTGTCGCACTTCGTGCAACGTCGTAATTATATCACAACAACATCGGGTTGTCAATAGCTTTTTGAAAAAAGTTTCTGCCGCGGCGAAAAAACAGTCGATTTAATGTTGAAACGAAAAAACAAATATTTGACGACTGTCAAACATAAGATGCCGGCTTATCTTATTATGAAATAAGCTTGCCGCTGTTATGAATGAAAGAATACCTTCTTATGCGGTATACTGTATGTATATTTGTTTTTGCACAGATACTTTCATCAAAGAAAGTGCATTAGCTCCGTCGAAAAGTCGAAAATAAATATTGCCGAAAATAAAGCGCGCCTGCCGAAGCCGGTGCGCTATATTTTCATGGAGCGGATAACGGGAATCGAACCCGCATGATCAGCTTGGGAAGCTGAGGTTCTGCCACTGAACTATATCCGCATGTCCTATTATTATTTTTTTCTTTTTTGCTTTTGTCTTTGTTGTCGGTTTTGTCTGTCTCGGCTGATCATCTGCCTTATCTGAAATACATCGGCAGTGGATGTACGACCATACGACAACAAAAGAATGATAGCACACGAAAATAAAGCTTTCGTGTGCTATATATTTCGGAAATGTTAACTTGACCGACACGGCTTGTCATGCATCGTCATTCGCGGTTACTGATCGTTGAGTGCCGCGACCTTATTCTTCGCGTGCTCGGCAGCGGTCTTAGCGAAGAGGTTATAACCGTCCTTCTTAGCGACAAAGTAATAGTAGTCGGTCTCTGCGGGATAGAGCGCCCATGTGATTGCGCTGTAGCTCGGGTTTGCGATAGGACCGATGGGCAGCCCCTTGCGGGTATAGGTGTTATAAGGACCGTCCTTTTCGTTATCCTCGCCGGTGACAAAGCCCTTATCGTCGTCGAGCCCGTAGAGCGTGGTCGCATCCGAGTTGAGGTAGCCCTGCGTCTCGTAGTTCGGGTGGGAGAGACGGTTATTGAATACCGAGGATATCCAACCGAACTCCGACTCGTATTTTGCCTCCTTTTGGACCATCGAGGCAAGGGTCACGACCTCATCAACGGTGAAGCCGCGCTCCTTAACCGCATCCTTATATGCGTCGGGGAATATCTCGTCAAAGCGGTCGAGCAGCTTATATATGACCGAGACCTCGCTCGCGGTGGTATAGAAGTAGTAGGTGTCGGGGTAGAGATAGCCGTCGAGGCGATAGCGTCTGCCCTCCTTGGTCTCGAGCTCGTCGAGGAACCAATAGCCTTCAAAGTCGTAGTTCTGAATGGCATCGACGAATTTTTCGCGCGTTCCTATGCCGTTCTCGAGGAACAGGTCAATGATCTCGTCGGTGGTGTAGCCCTCGGGGATGGTGATGGAGATGATGGTCGCCTCAGGCACCTTTTCGTGGAATGCGCTGCGGAGCTGATCGAAGTTCATGCTCGGTGAGACGACGTATTCGCCCGCGATATACGGCTTTGAATCATGGCGCAGGTTGCCGTACAGCGAGAAGATGCCGGGGAAGCGGATCACACCTGCCTCTTTCAGCGTGTCACCGAGCTCTGCCGTGGTCAGTCCGTCGGGGATGGTGACGGTGATCTCGTCTGTGCTCTTGACGAGCGCGAAAACATCGTTTCCTATGACTACGCCGTAGTAGCCGAGCATGCCGCCGATAACGAATACGGCGGCGATGTATATCATTGCCTTTACAACGCTCGAGAGAGCCGTTCCGCTGTACTCCTTATCCTTGCCTTTGCGTCCGCGCCGCGAGCCTCCCTTGCGCTGTGCTGCGGGCTGTGAGGTGCGCGCACCCGTGCCGTGTCCTGCCGCGCCGGACGCTCTGCCGCCTGCCGCACCGCCTCTTGCGCCGAGCGCGGATGAGGGGATGCTTCTGCCGCCCGCTGCGGGAGTCCTTGCGCCTGCCGTGCCTGCTGCCGATGTGCGCTCGACCCGCGGAATAATGCGTGTTGCGCCGTCCTGCGTTGCCGGAACGCCGTGCTGTGCCACGCGGTCAAATGCGGTGGTCTGGGCAGCCGGCTGCGGTTCGCGCGTGCCGGAGCTCTGTGCCGACTGTGCAGGGCGTGAGCCTGCTGCCTGACGCGGCTGAGTGATGCGCGGAACGGTATTCTGACCTGCTGTACTCTGACCGGCGCTTCTTCCGCGTGTCCCGTCCGGCGATACAGCTTTGCGCCTGCCGATTGCGGGAGCGGTCTTGCCCGCCTGTGCGGACTTGCTTGCTCCGCGGTGGACAACCGGTATCTGACGCGTCGCCTCCTCGCGGATATGTGCGGCATTTTCGTGACGTGCTCTTGCTATGTCGAGGAAGAGATCGTCGCTCTCGGTGTTTTTTCTCGGTGAATTGTTATTATCCATAGAATCTTCCTTCAAATCCTATATTTGCGATATAGATGTCTGAGCTGTGTATGTCAGCCGAGCCTTGTCTATGCGGCATTTTCCGCGCAGGACATATCGGGACGTATCCTCTGCCCGGCTATATAAAAGAAACAACGATGCCTATCGCGTAGATCGCGGCGCAGATTAGAACGGTCGGTGAGAGGAGCGCCGAACGCAGCAGCTCCTTTGTGCCGCCGTCGCGCATGCTTCGTACCGGCGGCTTTTCTCCGGAGGTGCCGAGCACGAAATACAGTCGCTCCGCCTCGGCGAAGAAAAGAACTGCGACAAGCAGGAACAGCGATATTACGGTGAAAATGACAAGTGCGGTATAATCGGAATGCGCAAGCGCCGTGACGTAATTCTCTGTAAAGACATCACACAGCCCGAAAACGATGCTCGTCACCATCGACATCAGTACCGAGCCGGTGATGCGTACAACGACGCACAGCACCGCGCCGATTATGAGGTACAGCGGCAGACTTTGCAGTCCGATGTGCAGCAGTGCGTACAGCAGTGTGCTTGCGGCTGCGGCGATGAATGTGCCGTAACCGTCGCGCATATATTCGCCGAATATTATGGAGCGGTAGATCAGCTCCTCTGATATGGCGGGTATCAGCACGAAGGTTATGACCATATAGAGAATATCTCCGGGATCGGAGAAGGTCGAAATGTTTATATATGCGGCATATTGCGCAAACCGCGACTCGTATATGCCGAGCCTGAGGTATGCGAGCTTAAAGCCGGTGGATATCAGAAACAGCAGCAGTGCCGCAAGCACCGCTATATAAACGCGGTCGGGCGGCGTGGGCTTCAGACCGAGACGGTCTATCGATCCCTCGCGCCGCAGCTTGAGGTAAAAGATGCCGGGTAGGACGTATATCAGCAGCTGTATGACGACCACCGACAGATATATGTTTCCGCGCTCGCGGAGCGACGATATGCTGATGCGCGAGGCAATAATGAGCAGCAGCTGTATGACCGCGGCGAGCAGAGGCGCGTAGGTCGAGGCTTTGGTTTTCAGCAGAGGCTTTTTATCGCGCTTTTGCTTTTCCTCCCGTATGTTCTCCACGGTGTCTGAATCGGATGTGTCTGCGGCGGCTCCGCCGAATATACCACCGGAGAATGCACCGCCGAACGTGAATACTCCGCTCGGCTTCTGCGATCTCGTGCCGTCGGGATTGTCGGGTTCGTTTTCGGAGTCCGAGCTTGTGCCCCGACCGCCGGCGTCATCGGAGCCGTCGTCTCCGTTCTCGCCGAAGTCGGTCTCGACAGATTCGGGTGAGATGCCGAGCGCTGTGAGTACGCCGCTCAGCTCCCCGCTTTTCCCGGTATCGGCTCTGCTATGTCCGGGGGTGTTGATTACGTAACTGTCGGAGTCTGCGTCGACATCCGCGATGTTATCGCCCGAATATGCTTCGCCGCCGTTGTCTGCTTCAGCCTCGTTCGGATATGGCTCGTCGGATCCGCTGTCGGAGACACCATCGTCTTCCTCGCCGTCGCTGACGGAATCAACGCGAGCTGTCCGTCCCGAACCGGAGACCGATCCACGCAGGCTCTCGAGACTCGCCGAGTATCTGAGCAGCAGCGGAATATCGCTGTCCTCGTCGCCGGAGTATTCATCTCCGTTATCTGCGCCGGCTTTGTCGTCGGCGTTCTTGATGCGACTCGGCTGTACTCTTGATGCGGGGCGGTGTATTGCACCCTCGAGCTTCTGCGCCACATATTGCTCTGCGGCGTCGCTGCGCTCTGCATCGGCGCGCTCAAAAGCCTCTCTCAGTGCCTGCTTTGCCTGCTCGGTCGCGTCCTCCGCGGCGGCTGCCGCAGTCTGCTGCGCGGCGTTATCGTTCGAGGCGCTCGGCACAGCCTCAGCGCCTGCGACCTTGTCCTGAGCCGCGCCGCCCTCGTCTGCCGTGCTGTCTGTGACCGCCGCTCCGTCGGGCTGCTCGGTCTTTTGATCGCTGCCCGGTTCCGTATTCGATTGTAATCCGAATTTTTTTATACGATCACTGAGCATTTACTTTCCTCTTTAAAATGTTTGTCTGCGGTCTTATGTAATATCATATCCCGGCACCGGCGCTGCAATGCCTGATATATTCGGCGCGCTTGCCGTCGCTCTTTATGCTGCCGCTTCTTTTTATGCCGCCGATGTTTTTGTCGGCTGCCGCGCGGCTTTGCACCGCTCGAATGCCCGGGACGGTCAACGGAATCGGATCACGCCGCACTCGGTCACGGCGAGAGGTACAGCAAAGTCATGCTTCTCTTTCGGAAGTGCGGTATCGGTAAAACGCTCCGATATCGGAACGACGGCTGTGCCCGAAAAGGCGGGGAGAAAGCGGTCGTAATAGCCGCCTCCGTAGCCGATGCGTCTGCCGCGCGCGTCAAGTGCAAGTGCGGGAACGAGGCAGAGTGCCTGCGGTGTGTCGATGTATGCGGGACAGCCTATGCGCGGCGCGGGAATTCCGTACTCGCCGATCTCGATATCATCCTCGGAGGAGATGATGAAAAAGGTCATTGTATGCGACGCACGGTCACAGCGCGGAAGCGCTATCCTGCGTCCGCTCGCCGCCGCGTCGCGAAGCACCGGGCGGATATCCCACTCGCTGCCGATGGGGCAGTAGCCGAGCAGTGTGTCGCAGGCGGCATATTCCGGCATGGACAGAATATTGCGGCAGACAGCCGCCGACAGCTCGGCGTGAAGCTCTGCCGGTATGCCGTCGCGCGCCGCGATAAGCTCACTGCGAAGTGCTTTTTTATCCGTCATGCCGTCACCGTCCGATAAAACCGATAAAATCCGATAAGATCCGATAAGATAATTTGGAATTACTGTCGAAGAAATTGATGAGCTTGACCGCTCGGATAAATCCGAAAAAATCGGCGGAATCGCTCGAATCGGAGCTTCTTATACTCCGAATCTGATGCCGGAGGCTATCCGGTCGGCTGCCTCGGCTCCGCGCAGCAGGCGGACGAGCTCGAGTCCGAACCGGGTCGCCACGCCCATGCCGGTCGCGGTGGTAATATTGCCGTCGGTCACGACTCCTTTCGGCGAGACCTTCGCTCCGAACAGTCGCTCCTCAAAGCCCGGATAGCAGGTTGCCTCGCGACCCTCGAGCAGTCCGAGCTCGCCGAGAATAAAGGGCGCTGCGCATATCGCCGCGAGACGGCTTCCCGCGGCGGAGGCGGTCTTCAGCAGCGTGCACAGTCCGTCATGCTCGCGCAGATGCGTGGCACCGGGCATTCCGCCGGGCAGCATGAGCAGCTCGGGCGCGCCCTCGATATGCAGCTCGGAAAACAGCATATCCGCACTTACCGTGATGTTGTGCGCACCGCGCACCTCGCGCCGCGTTCCGATTGCCGTCGTTCGAACCTCTATACCCGCGCGGCGCATGATGTCGACCGGGCAGAGCGCCTCTATCTCTTCAAATCCGTCAGCGAGAAAAACGTATACCATATTATTATCCTTCGCCCCGCATTCGGAGCTTCCTTTCGCGTATTTATACCGATATATATGCAGATCGCGGTACTGCCGATGCGCTCGAGGTCTGCATTTTTCGATTTTGCGGCAGCCTGTGATGCCGCGATATTTATGCGTACGTCTGTGATTTCAATTACGCATCACTCGAGCGTAATGCGGTCGATGTGCAGAAATGCGTTTGCCGCGATGGGGTCGCCTATCTTTATCGCTTTGCTTGCCTGACATTCGTCGCAGTAGATGAGCACGGTGTCATGCTCCTTGCCGACGAGATCGAACTTATAGTCATGCGGTGTGTCGGGGTCGCAATGACAGGTTATCTTGTGCTCTTCCTCGAGCTCGGTCAGTATAAAATTAACGATGTCGAAGGTCTGTGCGTCGTCCTGACGTCCGATGCCCTCGCCATCCGATTCGCTCTCGCCGCGCAGCTGTGACAGCGACTGTGCTCCAATCTGCTCCATCAGCATGCCGAGCTTTTCGTCGGATGCCTTAGCCGCATCGCACACCGCCTCGCGGCCTCCGATAAAGCAGATGCCGAGACCGGTGTACTTGCAGGCAAGCTCGGTCAGCGGTCTGCCGAAGAATATATCCTCGCCGAGGGTGTAGGTGTGATTTCCGGGGCATACGGTGCAGGGAACATCTATGCTTATCTTGCCTGCCTGTGAGGTCAGTGTCATTGCGGTCTCTCCGCATCCCGCGCAGCGCAGCACGAGCCGGTGTCCCGCAACGGCGAATGCTCCCGCTATTCCGAGTACCGTCTCTCCGCAGTGCGGACAGCGGTAGGCTATTGTTGTTTCTTTCGGATTCAGTATCACTTATATTCGACCGTGCTCCCGAGGGAGCTCCTTTCTCGATGTTGAGGCTTGATGATATGTGAGCGCGCCTGAGCGGATAAGGCTCTGCCGCCGCATATCGCTGCGCCGCTTAGGCTGCCGTACCGTCTCGTCCGACTCGGACAGAGGGGAGAATATGCACTGCGCGTCGTGCGGCTTACGCCTGACCGTCCGCCGTGGTTGCCTCGGCGAGCGGTGCATCCTCCGTTTCTGTTTCGTCCGGGGTCATGTCGCCGGGCAGTGCGCTTCCGCTTTCGGCAGCTGCGCTGCGGAGAACGCGTTTTGCCTCCACCGCATCCGCCTCGTGTGAGAGCTCCGCCGCCGGCTGACCGGAGTACAGCTCATCCTTATCGAACTCATAGTCCTCCACGGCGGCGCTGTCGCTGAGAATGACCAGCTCCTGCCACGGAACGAGCGCTCCGTCACCGTTGCCAATAACAGACGTGCCGATGCGCTCCGCGTCCTCGCGGCGGAACACCGCGAGCGACAGACCGTCCGCCTGCTCGGGAATGCCGGAAAAGGCGAGACGGGCAAAGCCGTGAAAATGCTTTACCTGAAGCAGATAATCGAATTCGTCATAGATATTTCCGTCGCTGTCGTAGAGTATGAATATAAACGGCAGCTCGTCCTCGGATAGATATACCGAGCTGTCCTCGCCGCTCTCCCTTGCCTCTCTGCCGAGGCGGTTGAGGTTGTATGCGACGGTCAGCTGCAGCTCGCCGGACTCGGGCACGCGCACGACATTGTATACGAGAAAGTATTTATCCGGTGTATAGTTTACCTGAGGCTCTATGCTCAGAGCAGCCGCCGTGCCGTCCGCAGAGGCGACCGCCGCAGTCCGCTCGGTCCACATAAAGCGGGCAAGGTCTCCGTGCGGCTCCTGCTCGTAGGATCGGAAGATGACAAAGCCTATCATGAATGCGATAAGCCCGAGCGTAAGGACGAGAAATACCCGCCCGAATATACGCAGACAGCCGTGCGGCTTTCGTCCGCCGTTAGTTTCGAGATATTCTTCGTAGCTGCTCATAATAAATTCCTTTGCATTGAGGCATGCTTTGTGCTGAGGCACACAGCTGCCGTCCGAGGATCTTTGGCTGCCGATGCGGCGCACGGTGATATTATTACCGCACGAGCCTTCGGATATAAACAAAAACCCATTCTACCTTCAGATTATACCATATTGCTTTCCTTTATTCAAGTTAGTAGGACGAAAATTAATATGTTATTCTTGAAAAATTATACGGCATGTGATATAATACCTTAAAATGAGGTTGGTGACTCCGTTTTTCGTCATGCTTTTTGCGCCGATCCGGCTGTCGGCATGACATACGGAAAAGAGAAAAAAAGAAATGGAATATATTTTTTCGGACAGTCTCGCAGAGCTTCGCCCGTCGGCGATCCGCGAGATATTCAAGAGTCTCGGAGATCCCGAGATGATAGCCTTTGCGGCGGGAAATCCCTCGCCCGAAGCATTTCCCGTCGAGCTTGTGCGCCGCGAGTGCGGCCGCATTCTTGCAGAGCAGCCGGTCACGGCGCTGCAATACGGAACGACGGAGGGCTATACGCCGCTGCGCCGAGCGATCGAGTCGCGGCTGACCGAGCGCTTCGGTCACACCCGGGACGGAAACGATGTTATGGTCACTACCGGTGGCGAGCAGGGTATCGAGCTTGCCTGTAAGGCGCTGTGCAACCCCGGCGACGCGGTGCTGTGCGAGGAGCCGAGCTTTATCGGCGCGCTGAATTCCTTCCGCTCGCTCGGCGCGGTGCCGGTCGGTGTTCCGATGGATGCAGACGGAATAAACGTCGAGGCCTTCGAGGAGGCGGCGGTACGCACGGGTGCAAGGCTCGCTTATCTCATTCCGACCTTCCAGAACCCGAGCGGGATAACCATGAGCGCGGAGAAGCGCCGCGCTGTCTATGAGATCGCATGCCGCCGCAGCATAATTATAATCGAGGACAATCCCTACGGCGAGCTGCGCTTTGCGGGCAGCGGTGTCGATACGATAAAGAGCATCGACAGAGAGGGTGCCGTTATCTATTGCAGCTCGTTCTCGAAGATACTCGCGCCCGGTATACGCATCGGCTTTGTTCAGGCTCCGATTGCCGTTATATCGAAAATGGTGGTCGCAAAGCAGGTCGAGGACGTGCATACGCCCATGCTCACGCAGATGCTCGCATATGCCTTTATGCAGAGCGGAACGATGGATGAGCATATTCGTTCGGCAGCCGAGCTGTACGGGAAAAAGTGCGCGCTTATGCTCTCCTGCCTCGATCGCTGTATGCCGGAGCAGGTCAGCTATACACGCCCCGAGGGCGGACTGTTCCTCTGGTGCACATACCAGGAGAGCGTGGATATCACGGAGCTGACCGCGCGTCTGCTTGAGGAAAAGGTCGCCGTTGTTCCGGGAAGCGCATTCTGCTCGGTTCAGGGCGGGGTGTCGCATTCTATCCGTCTTAACTATTCAACACCGTCGGACGAGCAGATAGAGCGGGGCGTAGAGATCCTTGCGCGTGTATCGCGCGAGCTGCTCGGGAAGAATTGATGCCCGTCGGTGCGGGCTTATGGACTGAAAAAAGCGAAAGGTAACTGTAATGGAAGAAGCTAAGAAGAGAATTTTCTCGGGAATACAGCCGAGCGGCATTCTGACGATAGGCAACTATCTCGGAGCGCTGAAGAACTGGGTCGGCCTGCAGGAGGACTACGAGTGCATCTACTGCGTGGTCAATATGCATGCTATCACCGTCCGTCAGGTCCCTGCCGATCTGCGCCGTCATACCTATGAAGCGCTTGCGGTCTATCTTGCCGCCGGCATCGACCCGAAAAAGAGTACGATATTCGTACAGAGCCATGTGCCCGCACATGCGGAGCTCGCATGGGTGCTCAACTGCAATACAATGTTCGGCGAGCTGTCGAGAATGACTCAGTTTAAGGATAAAAGTGCAAAACACGGAAACAATATAAACGCAGGTCTGTTTACCTATCCGACCCTTATGGCTGCCGACATACTGCTGTATCAGGCGGCGCTCGTGCCGGTCGGTCAGGATCAGAAGCAGCATGTCGAGCTGACGCGCGATATCGCGGAGCGCTTTAATGCACTCTACGGTGATACCTTTACCGTGCCCGAGGCTTATATCCCCGAGACCGGAAAGAAGATAATGAGTCTGCTCGACCCTGCAAAGAAGATGAGCAAGTCGGACGAGAATGCGGGCGCGTACGTCGCTATCCTCGACGGACGCGATGATATTATACGCAAGTTCCGCCGTGCGGTAACCGACTCCGGCTCCGAGGTGCGCTTTGCCGATGGCAAGGATGGTATCTGCAACCTGATGAACATCTATTCCGCTATTACAGGCAAGGAAAACGATGAGATCGAGCGCGAGTTTGAGGGCAAGGGCTACGGCGATTTCAAGCTTGCGGTAGGCGAGGCTGTCGCCGATGCGCTTTCACCGCTGCAGAACGAGTATGCAAGACTGATAGCCGATAAGGCATATCTCGAGCAGATAATGCGCGAGGGCGCGGAGACTGCTTCCTCCATTGCCCGCAAAACAATGAGAAAGGTATATAAAAAGACCGGCTTCGTTCAGCTCTGATGCCTCGCATCATGCTGATACCGGATATTTTTAAGGAATCTATATGGATCTGAATACAATTCTGCTCCCCGTGCTGACGGCGCTGATATGCTCCGCGCTTATTTCATTTACATGTACGCCCACGGCGAGCTTTATTGCCTACAAGATAGGCGCGATCGACGTGCCTACCGACGGCAGACGAATGCATAAGAAGCCTATTCCGCGACTCGGCGGTCTTGCCGTTTTTGTCGCTTTCGTTGTTTCGGCTCTTGTCTACTGTGAGATGACTCCGGTGCTGCTTTCACTGCTGCTCGGCGGTCTGATGATAGTCATTATCGGCATGATCGACGATGTTTTCCGAATCAAGCCGTATGCCAAGCTGATAATTCAGCTCATAGCCGCCGTCTTTCCGATAATGGAGGGGGTCACCATCGACTTTTTCTCCGTCGGCGGTCAGACATTTGAGCTCGGTATGTGGAGCAAGCCGATAACGCTGCTGTGGATACTGCTCGTGACCAACGCCGTCAACCTTATCGACGGTCTCGACGGTCTTTCCTGCGGTGTGTCCGCCATCTGCTCGTTTTCGCTGCTGCTTGTGACGCTGACCTTCGGTCAATCGCTCAACTCGGTTCTGCTCTGCGCCATCCTTGCGGGCGCGTGCCTCGGCTTCCTGCCATATAACTCAAATCCCGCAAAGATATTCATCGGTGATACGGGCGCGATGTTCCTCGGCTATACGATGTCGGTCATCTCGATAAGCGGCGTGTTCAAGGTTCATGCGACCCTGTCGTTTCTTATCCCCATGTCGATATTCGGTCTGCCGCTTTTCGACACGATATTTGCGGTATTCCGCCGCCTGCTGCACGGTCAGGCACCGTGGCATGCGGACCGCGGACACATCCATCACAAACTTATCGACCTCGGCTTTAATCAGAAGCAGTCGGTGCATATTCTCTATGCGATAAGCGGTATGCTCGGTCTCTCAGCGCTGCTCTTTACCGGTGAAAGTCTGTTCGGCATGATACTGATACTCGTTGTCAGTCTGCTGATACTCATCTCCAATATCTATATAATGACTCATGCCGATGCCAGGCACAAGGCAGGGCTCGACCAGGAGCTTTCATTTGACCATTGCGAGCCGGAAACGCCCGCAGCCGATGCAAAGACCGAGAGTGCTGCCGCAAATGCAGGCACAGCCTCGGATTCGGACGGCGCGGCAGCTGCAAGCTCGGCGGACGAAAAGACAGCTGCAGCGGATGTGCCGGGAGCGGAGAATGCTTCGGATCCGATCAAAGCGACGGATGCAGGTAAGATATCCGACAGCACGGCATCCGACGGCACTGCAAGATCAGAATGACCTCTGCGCCGCTTCTGCGGCGATAAGCCGCCGCTTGCAGCTGATCCTCGAGGCGGCGGTATAGACGTATCGACGGCAGCGCGGACCGTGCGCGGCAGTATTTTGCGCGCCGGAGTATGTGTCTCGACGGCGACAGACCGCGGCGATGCAGTATGAGCCGGTAAGACGGCAGGTGCTGCGGCGGTGCGGCGAAAAACTAAACTCAGTAAGTCAGGGGGAATCCATTTCATGAAGTCAAAGAAAATGTTGACGACGGTGATAGCGGTCATCGTGCTGTTCATTCCGACGATCATCGGAATCATCAACTATCGAATGGCGCAGTCGTCGCCCGTCACAAAGAGCTCGGTCACCAAGATGGTGCTCCGTACGCCGAAGGACAACGAATACGTTTTCGACAAGAGCGCAGAGACGCAGCCCGAGCAGCAGATCGACGGAAGTATGATTACATATTTCGTCACCGCTAATGAAAATGCAGCCTCGCTATCTTCTCTCCCGACCGCGCTCGCGGGCAGAGAATGCTTTGAGGCGACCTACTATTGCTATGACAAAGAGCCGGTGTATAAGTACTACTTCTCCACCGATGCAAACGACTGCTATATTGTCGACAATAACGGCGCGGCATACCGAATGACGGCAGAGGACGCTACAAAGTTCATCTACTCCCCCTACGGAATAGATATGTATACCTCCTCGTCCGTGCCGGTGCTCACCGTCGGCGGAACGACCATTCATCCCGCAAATATGCAGTGGCAGTATCTGCTGCCGAGCGGCGAGTACGGCAATGCTATTACTCGGCTCGCGACCTCGGCGGAGACGGCATCGGTCGGCGGCAGTCTTGACCTCTCGTTCGATATTATGCCCGACTATATGCAGGTGCAGATAAGCGACGGCGACGAGGTCATCTACAACGACCTCTATTCCGGACTTTCCGAAGTCAAGTTTACCGACAGCGGAACGCTGAATGTCAAGGTTCAGGCAAAGTGGTATGACGACAGCACCCGCGCAAGCTACGGCGAGGGCTATTATGAGTTCAATATAGAGGTCAGCGCACCCGCGGTCTTTTCACTCGGAACGAACACCATTCAGCACGGCGACTTTGTTGTGATCACCGGTAAGAATGTCAAGGAGGGTGCGGAGATATCCTTCTCCTCAAGTCCCGATATCGGCTTTACGCCGCAATTCTTCCGCGACGGCAACAATGTCTACGCACTTGTGCCTATCTCGTATGATGTTGAATACAGCGCTCCCGAGCAGTTTACCATCGACTGCGACGGCAGCAGCTCGACGCTCACGCTGAATGTGACCGAAAAGACCTACCGCACACAGAATTACGGCATTTCGGTCGATCTTATCTCCAAATACTTCGACGGAAACGCAAAGGCTGCATATGCCGAGGGCATGGCCCCCTACTATGCAAACAAGGAGTCTACCCGTTATTTCGAGGGCGCTCTCGGCTATCCGTCAAGCTCGATATCCAACCTCAATACGGTCAAGACCGGCTACGGCGTATGGCGTACGCTGACTGCGACCGGCGGACAATACCGCAACGACGGAGTTGATTTCATCGTCGGATCGTCTGCGTCGGCCAATGCAGCATATGCGGGCAAGGTTATCTTTGCCGGCGAGCAGACCGTCACCGGTAAAACGGTCGTCATCGACCACGGCTGGGGTCTCAAGAGTGTTTATGCGCACCTCGGCTCCATCAGTGTCTCCGAGGGAGATATGGTGGAAAAGGGTCAGGATCTCGGCGTCGTCGGCTCGACCGGATTTACAGATCAGGTCATGCTCCACTTCGGACTGTTCGTGTTCGACAAGCCCGTCTGTCCGTATAACTACTACGACAGCGAGATACCGATCGCAAACTGATCGGAGTGACTCTCCGTGTGACCGTTTGCAATTCCCCTTTTTCAGCTGAATAATAAGATCCCGTGCGGCTCATTTTCGGGCTGCGCGGGATCTTTTTGTATGTATTTTTCGACAATACTCGTGTATTTATTGTCGTATGCTATCAAAAATTATATCATATAGCGGCGAATACTCGAATAATATCACAAATTGCAGAAATAAACTTACATAAATTACTATGGAAATGCTTGACAAATTATGCCTGCGGCTGTATAATTCCATTGACAGAAAGGGTGAGAGAAAGGGGTGTGTCCGTTGGTGAGATAAGGTCAGCATCATTTCCCGGTATAAGTAATATGTCCGCCGTTTTGCCGGAGAGCTCCAATATCTTCACGACGCGTGCTGCGGCTCCGTGAAGAACGACTGTCGCTGAGCTACCGTACGGTAGTCTCGCGGAGCTGCTTCGGCGGGAAATTTTTAAAAAACACGATAATTCAACGAGAGGAGAACGATTATGAAAAAACTGACAAGAAGAGTCTTTGTTTTGGCATGTGCCGCAGTATTGACCGTAAGCTCGATACCGATATCCGCCGAAGAGCTTGTCGGCGCGAGTGAGAACGCCGACATGAGCGAGCTCGGAGCAGCGGCAGGCGCCGACAGCCTGCCCATTGAAGAGGATGTGCTGCGCGAGCATCTCTGCCCGCTCGGCGGCGAGAGCGATATTCAGGCGGTAAGCGGCATTACTATACCCGCAAGCTATGACCTGACGACGAGTGCGTATTTTCCGGAGAAGATAGCCGTAGATTATGCTTTGTCTACTCCGCAGGCATGTGTATACTATCAGTATACATACGAGGTTAACCGCATCTTAGGTAATCTCAGCGATTCCGACAGCACCGTCTATTCTCCGAATTGGGTGGGAAATTCGCTCAGCTGCTCACCCTTTCAATCTAAGTATTCGGCTGATATGTGCTACAAATTTCTGAAGGAGCACGGAGCGCTCCACATCAGCGACGATACGAGCAGCTCGACTGCCATCTCGCCGACCGACGAGACGAAGATGATTGAGGCGATGAAGATGCGCCTGCGCAACTGGACGGCATACATTGCTCCGACGAGCGGCATGAGCAGGACAAGCAGCGAGATAATTGCGCTCAAGACCAAGCTGTATCTCGGATACCTCCCGAGAGTTGATATGACGTACTATAATCATACAAAGTCGACCTCCTACGGCGATGTGATAGTCCTCGGTATCCATAAGCCCGGACTTGCCTGCTTTTCCGGTATCATTGTCGGCTACGACGATAATATCGCGGTGGACATCAACGGCGACGGTGTGATATCCGATTGCGAGCGCGGAGCGTTCCGTGTTATCGGTGGCCCGGGTAACTCAAACGGTATCTGGGTAATGTATGACGCGCTAAATCAGCACAGCGAAATATCCGGAGATTGGGATAGCGAGCTGGCTCAGTATCACAGAGCGGCAAGATGGAGTATTTTTACGAATGAGACTGGAGTGGGCAATTGCTTCTATGTTATATCGGTGCGCGAGCATGTAAACGACGTTATGGTCCGCGTGCGCTTCAATAATACCTCTCACTCCGTGCCCTCGGTCACTATCGTTAAAACACCCGGCACGGACGAGGAGCCTTACATAGAATACCCGACCACACAGGACGGGCAAAACGGTCTCTCGCATACCGAAAACTTCACGCTACTCTACGATCTCAGCACGGCGGGGCTTAACCGCTCAAATATCAGCGGCAGCTACTATGCATACGGCGTTGATATAAGAAACGGCGGGACGGTCGACAGCGTTACGTTTATCGACGATCTCGGCGAGATTGTAAAGACACCGGGGCAGGATGAATATGACGCGTATATTTCTACTCTCGGTATTCCGCTCGGCGATCTGAATTACAGCGGCAGCGTCACAACGCTTGATATCGTGCGCCTTAATAACTATCTGGGTGGTAGACGTGAATTCTCTTCCCTTCAGAAGTATCTGGCAGATACCGACAGTGACGGCGATATTGATCAGGACGATGTTCAGGCAATGATGCGGATAATCGCTGCCGGTTGATCTCGGAAACGATATAATACTTTATCAAAGCTATGTTTATTCGGAGGGGCGGGCGGTATGCCGAAAGCCGTTTGCCGATCCTCGGAAGTCTGCTGCCGTGATATTGGCTGAGCAATGCTATCCGAATAACGGAAAATGTTTATCGAACTCATAGCCTTACACGGATAAAAACGCAGATATGACCCCACCGCTGCCGCACAAATGTAAGGCTGCGGTGGGGTCTGACTATTGTGAATATTAATCTACCGCGCGTCGATTCGGCTATGTCGTGTCGAACTTACGGTAATAAAGCGCCCCGGCAGAGCATGCAGCTTCTGTCGGGGCGTACATATTATTTATGCTTTGAGTGAAAGCGCGTTCTCCGGCAGAGCAGCTATGCCGTTTTGACGGTGCCTTTTCGGCAGAGCAATACCGCTTTGACAGTATTGCTTCGGGGAAACAGAGCATTTGAGGCTCACAAGACCTCTTGGAGCAAGGAGAGGCGGTCACGCCTTTCCTTTTCTTGATTTATGACCATTCCAATGTGCGCCGACATTGCTCGGCTCTGCCCGGTCCGAGAGGTCATGCTTTGCCTTTTTGTGATGCGGGCGGCAGCTGTAATCGGCGTTTTACTGACTGCTTAGCTTATTATTGATGCTTGCGACAAGCGACGCCCCGCTTAACCCGCGTGCGGCGTAGAGACGCGGGATAGTCATGTTGGTCCTTCCGCCGAGCGGCTCCGCCGGACGTGCGAGATATGCTGCATCGTAGTATTCCTCCGCGATGCGTGTGACCATGGTATTCCACTTTCCGGTCGGGTATGCCATGCTGCGGCAGGGAACACCGGTTATCTCCTCGATACGGCGTGCGGATTCGGAGAGCTCGTCGCGAACTCTGTCCTCTTCCTCGTTTGCGAGAACACAGTGATTCGCCGTGTGGCTGCCGAAGCGGACAAGTCCGCTGTCCGACATTTCCTTTATCTGCTCTTCTGTCAGATAGCCGGGCTGACCTATCATATTGGATATCATAAATATAGTCGCCTTTGCACCGTGTGCCTTGAGGATAGGGAACATGGTGGTATAGTTGTCCTCATAGCCGTCGTCGAATGTCACGAGCACTGCGGGACGGTCCTTGGGGCCGTATTCGTCTGCAAAAAGAAAGGCATAGCCTGCATTTGTGATGGCGGTGAGCTGATCGTCAAACTCCTCCGGACGGACGAAGAGGGAGGAATAATCGTTGAACGGGGTCTCCATTATCAGGTGATACATAAGACCTATCGGAAGATCGCCGCCCTCTGAATAATTTGCCTCGGTGCTCGCCTGGGGTACGGAACGGCTCAGCAGTCCGCGCAATATTTCGTCGGTAGTGTCGTCGGTCGGATGCTCGGGCTCGGGCTCGGGTTCCGTTACCTCCGTTGTTTCCGGCTCTGTCGTTTCCGGCTTCGCCGTCGTTTGCTCGGTAGTGACCTCGGGTGTTGTTTCGGAGTCGGGCGCGGTGGTCTCGTCCCCGTCGCCGCTGCCGCCGCAGGAGCAGAGCAGTGCCGCAGCGATGCCCGCCGCGAGCGCAAGTGTCGTAATTCTGCTGATGATTCTGTTTCCGATTTTCATGGTAAAGTATGTAGCCTTTCATATTTTTGCGGGCGGCGGAGAGCTCTGCCGCCCGCTTTTGTCGGTGATTATTTGTTTTGCGCAGTCTGCGCGGCTATGCATTTGTCGGCAAGGATCATTTTACAGTTCCGCGGTGCCACTCGGCATTTATCTCGGCAAGCTCCTTGCGTCCATCGATATACGGGCGGTATATCTCCTCTGTTGACCCGCCGCCACGAACATCGCAGCCGTCGCAGCCTGCGCATCCGCCGCAGCCGAGTCCCTCGCGGACTATCCTCTCGCGCTCCTCACGCGTTGTATCCTTTATAAGAATCGAACCGTTTGCCATTCTATCTCCTCCGTCTGTTATATAGGCGAATGCGGCGAGCCGCATAGCCTTTGGACGTAGTTTAAGCATTTTTGTATATGCGTATGCATCCGACGGCGCGGTAATAACGAATATCGTTCTTTTTGTGATGGCGCCGCATATCGGTTCGTATTCTATTATAGCTTAAAGCAGTGCTTTTTTCAAGGGTGAACGGCAATTTATTTCAAATAATTGTATCGGTGAAAATTTGTGCGGTCGAAGAAAAGATTGTTTTCGAATAATGTAATGACAACGGATAAAAAATGTGCTATAATGCGCATGAAATACAGTCTCGCGCGCTTGGCGGTGCGAGGATATGAAACACGAAACATGAAAGGGATTAAAATTATGGGACTTATCAGGGCTGGTGCGGGAGCGCTCGGCGGAACTCTCGCGGATCAATGGAAGGAATTTTTCTACTGTGATGCACTTCCGAATGACGTTCTCATGCGTCGCGGACAAAAGCAGATAACCGGTCGTTCCTCGAATATAAAGGGTAATGACAATATCATCACAAACGGCTCCGGTATCGCCGTTGCCGACGGACAGTGCATGATGATCGTCGAGCAGGGAAAGATAGTCGAGGTATGTGCAGAGCCGGGCGAATTTGTATATGACAGTTCGACAGAACCGTCGATTTTCTCCGGCAAGCTCGGTGATAGCATCAAGCAGACCTTCAGAACTATCGGTAAGCGCTTTACCTACGGCGGCGACCCCGGAAAGGATCAGCGCGTCTACTACTTTAATACCAAAGAGATAATCGACAACAAATTCGGCACGCCGAATCCTATTATTTTTGAGGTAACGAACAAGCGCATCGGGCTGAGCCGCACAGTTCAGGTCCGCTGCAACGGCGTTTATACCTACGTTATCTCCGATCCGCTGCTCTTCTATACGAGACTGTGCGGAAATGTGACAGAGGAGTTTACCCGCGATCAGATCGACGATCAGCTCAGGGTAGAGTTTGTCGATGCTCTTCAGCCTGCGCTCGGTGCGCTTGCTGAGCTTGAACTGCGGCCCGCTCAGATACCTGCCAAGGCAAACGAGCTGAAGGCGGCTATGAACGACGCGCTCAAGCAGGAGTGGGCGGAGAATCGCGGTATTTCGGTCGAAAAGATTGCGCTCAACCCCATAACGCTGACCGACGAGGATATGAAGAAGATCAACGAGATCGAGGATGCGGCAAGCGTCGGCTCAAATCCGTTTATAATGGCGGGCAGAATGACCAATGCCACCGCCGATGCAATGCAGACCGCCGCCGGAAACGACGCCGGTGCGATGACCGGCTTTATGGGTATGGGAATGGTCGGCATGGGAGGTCAGGGCGGTTTCGGCGCTGCTCAGAATATCTATGCCGCAGGCGTTGCGCAGGCACAACAGGATCAGCATAATCAGCCCGCACAGCAGTCTGTCGATGCGTGGAAATGCTCCTGCGGTGCGACCTCGACGGGTAAGTTCTGCCCGGAGTGCGGCGCGGCACGACCGGAGGCAAACGGTTGGACCTGCTCCTGCGGAACGGTGAATCAAGGCAAATTCTGTCAGAATTGCGGTGCTAAGAAGCCTGAGGGATGCTAAATCTCGGGGAGGCTAAAAAAGCGCAGACCGAAAAAGCTCTCGGGGAGGCTAAAATCGTCCGGACCGAAAAAGCGAAAACAAGCTGAGTTTATCAGTCTTTCGTATGTCCCATATTGCGAGAAAGGGGTCGGAATCCTGACGGATTCCTGCATGAAATTTGATGTTTTCGCTTTTTCTGCGCCCGATTTCGCCGCACGACGTACGCTTGTACGCCTTGCGCGACGAAATCGAACACTCCAAACGATTTTATCTCTCCCCGATTCGGGTCGGCTGAAAAAGCGCAGACCGAAAAAGCGAAAGCCGCCGCACCGCCCGATGTATACGCGGGCGGCGCGGCGGGGATGATATCAGCCCGTACGGCTGCTCCTTTCGGGGAGTGCCGTACGGGCTTTTTCCTGTTATCTTAGGGTGGTGTTTGTGTAGTGTCAGATAGATCATCTCAAATGTCTCCGACGAAATAACGCAAATGTCTACGATGAAATACCGCAAATGTCTCCGATGAAATGGCACAAATCTCTCCGATGAAATGCCGCAAATGTCTACGACGGAAAACGTATGCAAAAGGATTTTTGATTATAGGTATATTTGGTGCCGATATAAGATTGCTTTTATTCTTCGTCCTCCTCGAACTGCCTTTCCTCCTGCGTCTCTCCCGCTTCGGTGAGCAGGTCGACGAAGCGACCGCGCACCTCGAGGCGCAGCGCGACCGAATCCTTGCCGCGAGCCTGCGCGTCCGGCAGGAGCTGCGAGTCGGAAAAGGCGAATATCACGGTCGAGGTACCGCGCGCGAACATAGTGTTGCAGAATGAATATCGCTGCGCTCCGCTCAGCCGCTCGGCGGGTATATCATCCTCGCAGATGACCTCGCGGACGGCGGTCAGCGGCAGCCGACACGCCTCGCGGCGGTACTTGCCCTGCAGCCTGGTTACGACGAGCGAACGCCCGAGCGACGGGTCGAGGACTATGGAGTATTCAAACATCGACAGTCCGAAGCGAGTGGTCAGCAGCACGCCCGCGACTATAAGCACGAGTGCGATTATCTGCGGAATGACGCGGAAGCTCGGCATAAATGTCGACAGTATCATGCACGAAAAGCCGACGATGAACAGCGCGAGCGGAACGGTGTAGTGCGCGCTGCCCCGCCGTGCGGGAATATAGGTCAGATCCTCTGCTTCTTCCTCGGCTTTATCCTCCTGCGCGACCTCCGGCTGAAGCTGCGATAGCTCATGCCGAAGCTCATCGTGTCGATCTTCCTGCGGATTGTTTTTCTGATTTTCGTCCATATCTGCCTCCGTGAAATTTACGTGCGGGTGCTGTTCTCCACAGAGCGGTGGAAAACATTTTGTATGTTTATTTAAAGCATTGCGAGGGGACGGGGGGCTTTTTCAAAAGCGTCCCCATGCGTGTCAACCATTGTTTCGTATCACAACCTCGCCGTGACACTCCATCACCGCCGGCTGTGAAACGAGCTCGCCGAGCGAGTCGCAGACGATCCTTCCGCTGAGCGGGTTAACGACCGAGTCGATGCCGCCGCGAATGTCCGCCTCGACCTCGGAGTACTCAAAGGCGAGGTCGGTGTCTATCATTTCGCAGTCGATGAGGCGGAGATTTTTGCAGTAGCAGAGCGGCTGTGTGCCGATGATGCGGCAGTGCTCGAGGGTCAGACCGTCGGAGAACCATGCGAGGTACTCGCCCTTGACGGTCGAATTTTTGACGGTGACGTTCTTCGAGTGCCAAAAGGCATCCTTCGTGTCGAGATTCGAGTCGGTTATGGTGAGGTTGTCCATGTACTGAAATGAATATTTACCGCTGAAATCGAGTCCCGAAATGCTGACCCCCTTCGAATCGAAAAATGCGTATTCGGAGACGAGCGAGCCGCCCGAGAGGCATATCCCGCTGCACTTCCAGCCGAATTCGGGGCTGTTTATCGTGCAGTCGGTGAGGGTAAAGCCGCTGCATTCGCGCAGCGCCTTGACCGACTCGATGCGGGTGCGCTCGATGATACCGCCCCCGCAGTACCAGAGCGGCGCGCGGGAGGGCTCGCAGAGATGCGAATCGCGCAGAACGAGCGCGCGGTTGTGCCACATCGGGTAGCGGAGCGAGAATGAGCATTTGTCGACGACGATGCTGCTCGCCTCCTTGAGCACCGATTCGCCGTCGGCAGCGCCCTCAAAGCGGCAGCCGATAACATTTGTCACCTTGAGATTGTAGAGAGCGCGCTCTTCGTCAAAGGTTTGATTTTCGATAGTATTCATGTGCTTCCTCCGAAAAAACGGCGGGCAGAATGCTGTCTGCCCGCCGCGCTCGTGTTTTCTTGTTGAGCCCGCCGTCGCGGCTCGGCTCGATTGTTTTGTTATTTTTGTTGCGCAGGGAAATAATTTGTCGACAGATTTTTTAGTTTTCAACAGCCCCTCCGTCGATTGAGCCGCATAGCGGCTCAATGAGCACCTTTCCCCTTGCACATTTAACCGCGCAGCGGTTAAATGTGGGGGGCATACACGTCCGCAACTTTTTTCACATTATCGGTTTAATTTTAAGCTAAATTTAAGTACCGTCGAACTTTTTTGTTCTGCGTTTTTTCGTGTCCCAGAGAACCTTATCACTATAGGTCTGTGCTGTTTTAAGCTTACGGGGCTCGGGGAGAGATAAAATCGTTTGGAGTGCAGCGCAGAAAAAGCGAAAACATTAAATTTTAAGCAGGAATCCGTCAGGATTCCGACCCCTTTTCTGTCATAGCGAACACACTAAAGGTCAATAAGCTCAACTCGTTTTCGCTTTTTCGGTCTGCGCTTTTTTAGCATCCCATCAATGATGGAAGAGTCGCATACCGGTAAAGGCTACTGTAATCCCAAGTTTATTTGCGCAGGCAATGACATCTTCATCGCGGATAGACCCGCCGGGCTCTGCGATGTACGAAACGCCGCTTGCGTATGCGCGCTCGATATTATCGCTGAACGGGAAGAACGCATCCGAGCCGAGCGAAACGCCGGAAATGCCGTCTAAGTACTTTCTCTGCTCCTCAGCGGTGAACGGCTCGGGACGGCGGGTGAAGTAGCGCTGCCAGATGCCCTCCGCGCAGACATCCTCTTCATTCTTATTGATATAGCCGTCGATGACGTTGTCGCGCTCTGGTCTGCCGAGCTCGGGACGGAAGGGCAGGTCGAGCACGCGGCTATGTTGACGCAGGAACCATGTATCCGCTTTTCCCCCCGCAAGGCGTGTGCAGTGGATACGTGACTGCTGACCCGCACCGACTCCGATTGCCTGACCGTCATATGCGTAGCAGACCGAGTTGGACTGCGTGTATTTCAGGGTGATGAGTGAGATGATGAGGTCGCGTACAGCCTCCTCGGGCAGCTCCTTTTTCTCGGAGACGACATTTCCGAGCAGCTCGCGATTGATAAGAAAATTGTTTCTGCCCTGTTCAAAGGTGATGCCGAAAACCTGCTTGCGCTCGATGGGGTCGGGGGTGTAGCTCGGGTCTATCTTGACTATATTGTAGTTTCCGCGGCGCTTGGTGCGCAGTATCTCGAGCGCTTCGGGCTCGTAGCCTGGCGCGATAACGCCGTCCGACACCTCGCGCTTTATCATCAGCGCGGTGGTCTTGTCGCAGACGTCGGAGAGGGCGACCCAGTCGCCGAAGGAGCACATACGGTCGGTGCCGCGTGCGCGCGCATAGGCGCATGCGAGCGGGGAATCGTCAAGACCTTCGATGTCGTCCGCAAAGCAGGCACGCTTCAGACTCTCGGGCAGCGGAAGTCCGACCGCCGCCGATGTGGGGCTGACGTGCTTGAAGGAGGCTGCCGCGGGCAGACCGAGCGCCACCTTGAGCTCGCTCACGAGCTGCCATGAATTGAATGCGTCGAGAAAGTTTATGTATCCCGGCTTTCCGCCGAGAATCTCAATGGGCAGCTCGCCGCCGTTTTCCATGTAGATGCGCGCGGGCTTCTGATTGGGGTTGCAGCCGTATTTAAGCTCAAATTCCTTCATCCTTCGGTTCCTCTTTCTTTAATATGTTGATGTTGCTCGGCAGACGCGGTGTCCGCCCGAAAACGCCTTTGCCGCTCGGGGCGTAATGTTTGCAGCGAGCGGTGTTTTTACTTGTTTCTGTTTATCAGGCGGACGCTCTTTTCGCCGCTTGTGAGGTCGGTATATCTGACATAGAGCGATATGCGGTTATCCTCATCGAGTGCGTTCCAGATATCATCCGTGAATGCGTCGATACCATTCGGTATGCGCACGCGCTCGGGCTCGCCCTGAAAGGTCGGGAGCGGATCGCCGTCGGTAACATAGGTGTGGATAAAATGTCCGAGTCCGCGCTTTGCCGGGTATGCATAGGTGTAGCGCGCGCAGTCGCTGCCGTCCTCATCTATGCTCTTGAGTATGCTCATATCGTAGCGATAATCGTCGCCGAGGCAGAGCATTGCGCTGATGCGGGGGGTGAGATTCGGCGCATCCGGTTCAAAGCAGCGCGAGCGGAGCGAACCGGAAAAGTCGAGTCCCTGCTCGAGACCGCTCACTATCGTGTCGGTCTGATCGCCGTTCGTAATTATAAGGTCGCTGCCGTGCTCGCGTACGGCGGCATAGATGATGAGGCTCGGGTCCTCGACCTTTGACGGGTCGAAGGGCTCGGTGAATACCGCGCCGTCCCGCTCCGCAAAGATGCGGTTGCGGCTGTTTGCACTCCTGCCCATGATAAAGTATGCGCCGACGGCATATCTGCCGTCCTCGCTCAGCCCCGCTATTATGCCTCTGCCGACATAGGGATTTCCCTTTATCAGCGTGCCTATATTCTCTGTTTTATATACATTCATCGGTCGTTCTCCCTTATCTTCCTGCATACCGCCTCGGCAGCCTGCGGCAGAATTATCCACTCCGCCTGCTCCATCACGCGGCGCTGCAGCTGCTCGGGTGTGTCGCCGTCGTGCACCTCCACAGCGCGCTGCGCGATTATCTCGCCGCCGTCGGGTATCTCGTTTACGTAATGCACCGTCGCACCGGTTACCTTGACCCCCTTGCGCAGTGCCGCCTCGTGCACCCGCAACCCGTAAAAGCCTTCTCCGCAGAAGGAGGGGATGAGCGAGGGGTGGACGTTTATTATGCGTCGGTCGTAACGCGCGGTGAATGCGGGTGTGAGTATGCTCATATAGCCGGCGAGGACGATAAGCCCGATGCCGTACTCCTCGAGCAGATCCGTTATCCTGCGCTCCGCCTCCGCCTGTCCGCCGCATTCCTTCTTTGAAACGACGGCGGTCGGAATGCTCGCCTCGCGGGCGCGGGTCAGCGCGTATGCGTCGCTGCGGCTCGATATCACGAGCCGTATGCTGCCGCTGTGAATGATGCCGCCGCGCTCCGCGTTTATCAATGCCCGGAGGTTGGTGCCGCCGCCCGATACGAGCACGGCAATGCCTACCTTGTTTTCAGTGCTGTTATCCATACAAGTTATGCCCGCAGCCGCCTTAGCAGCCGCGCCTCCTCGAATTTTGTCGCCGTACCCGGCGGATGTTTGTTATTGACTGTTCCGTGTCCGGCGGCTGTCTGCAAATTCTGCCGCTCGGCAGGCGAAATACGCCGTCCGCTCAGCGGATGGTTATCTTGCCCTCGCTGCGCTCGATGTGACCTATCACATAGGCATCCTCGCCCTGCTCGCGGAGCAGCGCAAGAGCGCGGTCTGCATCCTGCTCGGCTACGACGATGCTCATTCCCACACCCATATTAAAGGTGTTGAACATATCTCTCTCGGATATGCCGCCCCTCTGCGCGATGAGGTCGAATATCGGCAGCACACGGACGCTCTCGCGGTCGATGACCGCGCCGAGACCGTCCGGAATGCTGCGCGGGATGTTCTCGTAAAAGCCGCCGCCGGTGATGTGCGAGATACCCTTTGCGCGTACCTGCTCGAGCAGCGCGAGAATCGGCTTTACATATATTCTTGTCGGGGTGAGCAGCGTCTCGGCTATGCTTCTGCCGCCGAGCTCCGCGACGGGCGATGAGATGTCGCCGTGCTCAACGTCGAATACGCGGCGGACGAGCGAAAATCCGTTCGAGTGAACGCCGGAGGAGGGCAGAGCGATGATAACGTCGCCCTCGCACATGGTGCTGTTGTCAACGACCTTTGCGCGGTCGACTATGCCGACCGAAAAGCCCGCAAGGTCGTACTCATCCTCGGGATAGAAGCCGGGCATCTCGGCGGTCTCGCCGCCTATCAGCGCAGCGCCCGACTGAACGCAGCCGTCGCACACGCCCTTAACGATATCCGCTATCTTTTCGGGGACGTTCTTGCCGCACGCGATATAATCGAGGAAGAAGAGCGGCTTTGCACCGCAGCAGATGATATCGTTTACGCACATTGCAACGCAGTCGATACCTACCGTGTCGTGCTTGTCCGCAAGAAAGGCGAGCTTGAGCTTGGTGCCCACTCCGTCGGTGCCGCTGACGAGCACGGGACGCTCCATTCCGCGCGTATCGAGCTCGAACAGACCGCCGAAGCCGCCTATATTCGAGCCGACTCCTGCCGTCATGGTTCGCGCGATATGCGCTTTCATCAGTTCGACTGCCTTGTAGCCGGCGGTGATGTCGACCCCCGCCGCTGCGTATGCCTCGGATCTTGATGCTTCCATTACTGTTTCTCCTTATCGCTGTTTCCTTTTTGCAGCTTTTCCTCAAAGCGGCTCTTCTCGGTGTGCTGCGGTATCTCGGTGGGATATCTGCCGTCAAAGCAGGCGGTGCAGTAGCCGTCGCAGCCGTCGCCGCAGGCTATCTGACGGACGTTTTCGACGCTCAGGTAGCCGAGTGTGTCTGCGCCTATCATGGCTGCCGTCTCTTCGACGGTATGGTGGCAGGCTATCAGATTTTCTTTGGAGTCAATGTCGGTGCCGTAGTAGCAGGGGCTGACAAACGGCGGCGCGGAGACGCGCATATGTATCTCGGTCGCGCCCGCTTCGCGCAGCAGACGGACAATCCTCGCGCTTGTCGTGCCTCGGACTATCGAGTCGTCTATCAGCACTACGCGCTTGCCGCGTACGGTGCGCTCGATGGGGTTGAGCTTGATGCGTACAAGGTCGCTGCGGTTCGACTGCCCGGGGGAGATAAAGGTTCTGCCGATGTACTTGTTCTTGATAAGACCGATATCGTACGGGATGCCCGACTGCTGTGAGTAGCCGATGGCGGCATCAAGTCCCGAATCGGGCACGCCGACTACGACATCCGCCTGAACGGGATGCTGGAGCGCGAGAAATGCGCCCGCACGGCGTCTCGCCTCATGAACGCTGCACCCGTCTATCATCGAATCGGGACGCGCGAAATACACGTACTCGAATACGCAGATGCGCTTCGGCGCGGTGTCGCAGAGATCGGTTATATGCTTTATCCCGTCCTCGCCGAAAACGATTATCTCGCCGGGGCGAACATCCGCCTCAAAGGTCGCGCCGACCGCGTCGAGCGCGCAGGTCTCCGATGCGACAACATAGCTTCCGTCGGGCAGTCTGCCGTAGCAGAGCGGGCGGAAACCGTGAGCATCGCGCGCCGCGATGAGCTTTGTAGGTGACATTACGACGAGCGAGTACGCGCCCTTGATGCGCTCCATCGCGCGGCGCACAGCCATCTCAATTGAAGGAGCCTTTATGCGCTCCTCGGTTATGATGTAAGAAATGACCTCGGTATCGGAGGTGGTGTGGAATATCGAGCCCTTCAGCTCAAGTGCTTCTCGCAGCTCGTATGAGTTTGTGAGGTTTCCGTTGTGTGCGACTGCCATCCTGCCCTTGATGTGGTTGACTATGATGGGCTGTGCGTTGCTGCGGTCGTTCGAGCCCGTCGTGCCGTAGCGGACGTGTCCGAGAGCGATGCTGCCCTCGCCGAGCGAGGCGAGTCTGCTATTGCCGAAAACATCGTTTACAAGCCCGAGATCCTTGTAGCTCTCGAAAATTCCGCAGTTATTCACCGCTATCCCGCAGGACTCCTGACCGCGGTGCTGCAGTGCGTACAGACCGTAGTATACGTCGCTCGCTATTCCGTCGCGGACGGTCGGCGAGTAGATGCCGAAAACTCCGCATTCTTCGTGTAAGCCTGACATTTTTACTCTCCCAAAACTCTGTGCATCATTTCTTTGTAGGCCTCCTCAACTCCGCCCATGTCGCGGCGGAAGCGGTCCTTGTCGAGCTTTTCGTTCGTCTTTGCATCCCAGAAGCGGCAGGTGTCGGGCGATATCTCGTCCGCGAGCACTATCTCGCCGCTCGGCAGTCTGCCGAACTCGAGCTTGAAGTCAACGAGGCGGACGCCGAGACCGAGGAAATACTCGCAGAGTACCGAATTTACGGTGAAAGCATAGCGCTTGATTGTCTCTATCTCGCCCTTGGTCGCGAGACCGAGCGCAAGCGCGTGATAGCTGTTGATGAGCGGGTCGTGCAGCTCGTCGTTCTTATAGGAGAACTCGATGGTCGGCTCGTCGAAAACGATGCCCTCCTCAACGCCGTAGCGCTTTGCAAAGGAGCCTGCCGAAATATTGCGGATTATTACCTCGAGCGGCACTATCGAGACGCGCTTTACTACCGTCTCGCGGTCGCTGAGCTCGCGGACAAGGTGGGTGGGAACGCCCTTCTTCTCGAGCAGGGTCATAAGGTAGTTGGACATGCGGTTGTTTATCGCACCCTTGCCCTCGATGGTGCCCTTCTTCAGTCCGTCGAGTGCGGTCGCGTCGTCCTTGTAGGAGACTATAACCTCGTCTGCCTTGTCGGTCGCGTATACGCGCTTTGCCTTGCCCTCATAGATAAGCTCTCTCTTTTCCATCGCTGTTTCTCCTTTTTTGTATGTGATTTATGACCTGTTTTTGTGATTTTTCGATCGTTTTGCTCCGCCGCGCGGTATCCGCCGCATGCGCTGTCGAATGCCGTCGGCATGTGTACAGCCGCAGAATTTTATCAGCCGAGCCGTGCCGAGATATCCGAATCCTTCTGAAGGACCGCCTCAGCCTCGCGCCTCCGTCTCTCACGCAGCCGTGCGGCAAGCTCCGGCTCGCCGAGTGCAAGCATCTGCGCCGAGAGCAAAGCGGCATTGACTCCCCCGTTTATCGCGACCGTTGCCACCGGGATACCGGAGGGCATCTGTACCGTCGACAGGAGAGCGTCAATGCCGTCGAGTGTATTCGATTTGCAGGGTATGCCTATCACGGGCAGAGTAGTTCCCGCGGCGAGCGAGCCTGCGAGATGTGCTGCCATTCCCGCTATCGCGATAATAACGCCGAAGCCGCGCTCCTCCGCTCTGCGGGCAAACTCTGCCGCCATAGCGGGTGTTCTGTGCGCGGAATACACGTGTACCTCGTAGGGTATGCCGAGCTCGAGCAGAATGCCTACGGCTTTTTCCGCGATAGGCAGATCGCTGTCGCTTCCCATAACGATTCCGACTTTTTTCATCCGTAATACCTCCATATAAAAACAGATAAGGGCGCAGTTAAGCCATAGAGATACTTAACTGCGCCCAGACGGTCGGCTGACGGGACTATCGCCCCGTAAATGACAGTCCCCTGTTCCCTTGCAGTACTCTGCAATAATTTCCGTCAGTCGCAGGAGACCCTTAAGCTACCCTTATTGTAGCATTCCGAGACGGCTGTGTCAAGCCGACAGAGCAAATTAATTCGTATCATTTCCGTTAAGTTATTAAATGGAAAACAATTTGCGACAAAAACCGGCACACGGCATGGCTGTAAAAAATATCTCGGAATTTTTGCCGCAGGGCGATTTTTTAAGCTCTGTCTAAGGTCTGCAGTTTATAATGCGGTCGGAGAGGAGGAGATACGATGGAGACAAAATACCGCCATGAGGTAAAGCATGTCATAGACCGCTTCGAGGCGGCAGAGCTGCGTCCGCGTCTGAGGGCGGTGATGCACAGTGACAGTCACGCCCGGAATGGGGTGTATTTTATACGCAGTTTGTATTTTGACGACGGATCGGACAGTGCGCTGAGGGAGAAGCTCGACGGTGTCAGCCGGCGGGAAAAGTTTCGCATCCGCTTTTATAACGGCGACCTGTCGTTTATCATGCTTGAAAAAAAGTTCAAGCTCGGCGGGCTGTGCGCCAAGGAGCAGGCGAGGCTGTCGCTCGAGGAGGCTCGCGCCGCCGCCGAGGGAGACCTTGATATCCTTGCGCTGTCAGCCCAGCCGCTCGTACGCGAGCTGCGGGCAAAGATGCAGTGTCGCGGACTGCGCGCAAAGACGGTTGTCGACTATATGCGGGAGCCGTTTATATATGTACCGGGAAACGTCCGTGTAACGCTTGACGGCAATATTCGTACAGCACTGCGCCGCATCGACGCTTTTTCGCCCGACCTTGTAACCGTACCGGCGGGGGAGGATGTGATCGTGCTTGAGGTGAAGTGGGATGAATATCTGCCCTCGGTGATACGCGACATAATACAGCTGCCCGCAGAGCGCAGCTGCGCGTTTTCAAAGTATGCGGCATGCCGCATATATTGCTGATGTGCCGGTGCCGTCGCAGTACTGTTGCGGTGCCGAGCCGCTTATAACAAAAGAAACAGAGGTATTAAACTATGACATTCAGTGATATCTTCAAATCGAGCTTTCTCGAGAACGTAACGAGCGTCAGCCTGCTCGATATGGCGCTTGCGCTCCTGCTGTCGTTTGCGGTGGGATTGTTTATCTTTTTTATTTATAAAAAGACCTATGCCGGCGTGATGTATTCGTCGAGCTTCGGCGTGACGCTCGTTGCGCTGACGATGATATCGACCCTTGTCATTCTCGCCGTGACCTCGAATGTGGTGCTTTCGCTCGGAATGGTCGGCGCACTCTCGATCGTCCGTTTTCGCTCCGCGATCAAGGAGCCGCTCGACATCGCATTTCTCTTCTGGTCGATAGCTGCGGGCATCGTTCTTGCCGCGGGAATGATACCGCTTGCGGTATTCGGCAGCGTCATAATAGGCATTGTGCTGCTGATATTCGCGAATCGCCGCTCGCATGTTCAGCCGTATATCGTAGTGCTCCGCTGCGGTGGCGGCGATTCGGAGCGTGCCGCGCTCGAGCTGCTCGGAAAGTGCGCTAAGCGCTGCGTCGTCAAGAGCAAAACGGTGCAGAGGGGACTTGTCGAGCTGAATGCCGAGATAAGGCTCGCCTCGGATAATACCGACTTTATAAACGAGCTTGCGGCGCTCGACGGAGTGGAGAGCGCCGTGCTCGTCAGCTACAACGGCGATTATATGGGCTGAGGCGGGCTATGTCAACGCACAGGAACATTGACAGAATATGCCTTGCCGTTATCGCTGCCGCACTGGTCATTACGGTGCTGTTTATGAACGGAGAGAATCTCGGCATCACCGTACTGCACGACGGAGATACCGAGGCGAATTCCGACTCGCAGTACTTTACGGACAATGACCTCGACGGCAGTTGGAGCACCGACGGCGCGACAACGGCGGTGCTTGACGGCGACTGCGGAAGCGTATCGGGCAGCGGCGCGTACATGCTCGGCGGCGATCTGATTATCACCTCGGCGGGACGCTATGTCGTCAGCGGAACGCTTGATGACGGCAGCATAAAGGTCGATGCGGCTGACAACGCCAAGGTATGGATAATGCTGAGCGGCGTGTCGCTCAGCTGCTCCGACGATGCGGCTATATACGTTGCAGGCGCTGACAAGGTGTTTCTCACCCTTGCCGATGGCAGCGAGAACACGGTCGAGAGCGGCGCGGAATACAGTGCCGAGGCTCTTGCCGATAAGCACGACGGAGCTATCTTTTCGCACGACGATCTCACCATAAACGGCAGCGGCTCGCTGACAGTTACTGCCGGCTATAAGCACGGTATAGCGGCAAACGACGATCTTGTCATAACCGGAGGCAGCATCACGGTGAGCGCCCCGACCGACGCGATACATGCGGGCGACAGGCTCTGCATGCGGGAGGCGGTGCTCACGCTTGAAGCGGGCGACGACGGCATGAGCGTAGGCAGCGAGAACGGCGAGCTGTATATCGAGTCGGGCAGCATCGGAATAAGCGCGGAGGATGACGGAATACATACCGTCGGCGGTATAACACTGCTCGCCGGGGCGCTTGATATCTATGCGGGCGACGACGGTATCCATTCGGACAGCTCGATATCGCTCGCAGACGGTGTGGTGCTGAGCATCAGCCGCTGCTACGAGGGTATCGAGGCACCGGCGATCGACATAACCGGCGGAGATATCACCGTGTACAGTACCGACGACGGCATAAACGCCTGCGGTGGTTCGTCTGCGGGCAGTTTCGGCGGTGCAGGTGATTTCGGTGGCGCCGATAATTTTGGCGGCGACGGCTCAGACCGCTTCGGAGACAATATGCCGGGCTGCAAAACCGACGGCGGAGACGTGTCCGACTCTGCCGCACTGCCCGCTTCTGCCGTAACGACGGATTCCGCAGAGTCGGGCGGTTCTTCCGATACTCTTGCCCCGACCGACTCCGGTGATGTCCGCAGCTCTGTCGGGCATAACGGACCGCCCGATATTTCCGATGCGTCCGAGACCTCCGATATTGTCGGCGCCGACGGATCATCCGAGACTGCCGAAACGGCTGACGATGCATTGCCATACGTGCATATCAGCGACGGCAGGATAGTGATAATCAATTCGGAGGGCAGCGATGCCGACGGCATAGATTCAAACGGAGATATCCTGATAGACGGCGGCGAGGTCTACATCAGTCTGAGCGGCAGCGGCAACAATACCGCACTCGATTACGGAAGCGAGAACGGCGGTGTCTGCCGTATCGACGGCGGCATCCTCGTCGCCTGCGGCAGCTCCTTTATGCTCGAGGAGGTCGACTCCTCCTCGGCACAGGTGTCCGTAACCTATGTCACAGCTTCGCTGACGGAGGACGGCTGCACGGTCTCATTGACCGACTCTGACGGCACGATCCTGCTCACGTATGAGGTGCCGCTCGGCTTTACCGCCGTCACGGTCAGCTGCCCGGGACTCTCGGTCGGCGACAGCTGTACACTTGCGATAGGTGACAGCTCCGAGCTGCTGACGCTGAGTGAAACGGCGGGCAGCTACGGCTCCGGAGGTACGGGGACGGGCGGTTTCGGAGGCTCGCCGGGCGGTGGCTTTGATGCTCGGTCCCGCTCCGATTTTGATCCGTCTGGCGAATCGGGAGGCGGCTCGGACGGCAGACCGACACCTCCCGATGCTTCATCTTTCCCGAATGGCTCGGACTCATCGGACTCATCGGAAACGTCCGAGCCCTCGGAAATGCCCGAGCTCTCCGATTTTCCGAATTCCTCAGGCTTTTCCGATAAGAGCGGGAGCTTTACACCGCCGGAGCGCCCGGACGGAGCAGACGGCGGAATGCCGACTATGCCGAACTCGGACGGAAACGACGGAATGCCGGAGTCTCCGGGCGGCAGCGGCGATATGCCGACACCGCCTGACGGCAGTACCGAAAGCGATAATACAGAGAATGAGGATGCCGACGGTGCAGAGACCGGAACGACCGACGGCGGCTTTAGCACGGAGGCGGCGCTGCTCATCGGCAGTATTTTATTACTTGCCGTCGGACTTGCGATAGCATTCTTCTACCGTAAGAGGGGCTGAATAATGAGGCAGACGGGCGGCGGATTGCCGTTTCCGTCTGCTTTGTCGTTCGCGAGCTGCTCGCACGGCACAAATGTCGGCGCATTTTGGGCATAGCCGACGGAGGCTCATTATCCCGGCACGGCAGAAGAATACAGCATCGGCGGAGCACCGATCCTGCACATATGAATGCAGAAGATGAAAGAATCTGTATATTTATGGTGACAACCGACGGCAAGCATGTTATAATAGTGGTGAATAAAAAAGGCATAAAACAGTGGGGAGGCGATCGATTTGCGTATCCTTGTGGTGGAGGATGAACGCTCGCTGGCACGGGCAATAGTAAAAATACTCGAAAAGGGTTATTATTCGGCGGATTCCGTCGGCAACGGAGCCGATGCACTCGAATATCTCGACTGCGGAAATTACGATGCTGTTATTCTCGATGTTATGATGCCGGTTATGGACGGCATAACCGCGCTGAAGAAGATACGCGAGCGCGGAAACGGCATTCCTGTACTGGTACTGACCGCAAAGTCCGAGGTGGACGATAAGGTGCGCGGTCTCGACAGCGGCGCGGATTATTATCTGACCAAGCCGTTTGATGCCAAGGAGCTGCTTGCGGCGATCCGTGCCATAACCCGACCGTCGGTCGGTGCGGGCGCAAGACTGACGCTCGGCAACCTCACACTCGACCGCACGACCTACGAGCTTTCCGCTCCGGGCGGGAGCTTCCGGCTGACCGGTAAGGAGTTTCAGGTGATGGAGCTGCTCATGTCCGACCCGAGCCGCGTTCATCGGCAGGAGAGGATATTCGGCCGCGTGTGGGGACTCGACAGCGATTCCGAGATCAATGTGGTCTGGGTGTACATGTCTTATCTGAGAAAGAAGCTCGCAGCGCTCGGAGCGAATGTTACCATACGCCTGAATCGCGGCGTAGGGTATGTGATAGAGGTGGACGATCGGAATGATAAAAAGGATTAAGCTGCGCTTTCTCATCCTCGCTACCGTCTCGCTGCTTGTGCTGCTCGGCATTATCGTGGCGGGAATGAATCTGATGAACTATCGCTCGGTCGTGCGCGAGTCGGATGCCGTGCTGTCGGTGCTTGCCGGGAACGGCGGCAGCTTTCCCGAGCTGTCAGATACCGATAACACACCGGACGGCGAGCTGTCGGCGCACGGCTCGCCGGGGGTCGACGCGGACGGAGAAAGGCCCGAGCCCTCCGGCTCTGATGAGGAGAATGCTCCGCCCGACGGTATCAAGCCGCCGCAGGCGAGCACTGACCCGGGCAAAAGTCACGGTGTACATCTTCCGCCCGGAATGTCGCCCGAGATACCGTTTGAGTCGCGCTATTTCTCTGTCACGCTCGACTCCTCCGGCAGCATTATCTCGACCGATGTCAGCCGCATTGCATCGGTGAGCGAGGAGGACGCTGCGGGATATGTACAGCAGGTCCGTGCGGACAGAGAGCGCGGCTTTGTCGGCAGCTTTCGCTATGCGCGCAGCGCGGACGCAGACGTAGAACGCATAGTGTTTCTCGATTGCGGCAGGCGGCTCGATTCCTTTCGCAGCTTTATGTACGCGAGCATAATAATGTCGGCGGCGGGGCTTGCCGTTGTCTTTGTCATTATGTTTATTCTGTCAGGCAGGATAATCCGTCCTATTGCCGAGAGCTATGACAAGCAGAGGCAGTTTATAACCGATGCCGGGCATGAGATAAAAACTCCGCTCACCGTTATCGCCGCAAATGTCGACCTGCTCGCCTCCGAGATAGGCGAAAACGAATGCCTTGATGATATATCCGAGCAGACGCGGCGGCTGCGCAGCCTGACAGACGAGCTTGTCACGTTGTCGCGTATGGAGGAATCCGAGCGAGTCGGCACAAGGGTGGAGTTCCCGATATCCGAGCTGGTCACGGAGGCTGCATCGCCGTTTCGCTCGGTGGCGGCGGGGCAGGGCAAGGAGCTGCGACTCGATATTCAGCCGATGCTCACGCTTTGCGGCGACGGCGAGGCGGTGCGCCGCCTTGTCGGAATTTTGCTTGAAAATGCGCTCAAGTATTCGCCTGAGGGCAGCACCGTATCGCTCGGACTTGCGCGTCAGGGCAGGCAGGCGGTGCTGACGGTTGAAAATCGTTCCGTGCTGCCGATAGACCGGTCACAGCTCGATAGGGTATTCGACCGCTTTTACCGTACCGACGCATCGCGCAATTCGGAGACCGGCGGGCACGGGATAGGGCTGTCGATAGCCAAGGCGATAGCGGTATTGCACGGCGGCAGGATACGCGCCTCGAGCGAGGACGGAAGCAGCTTTCGCATAACCGTCTCGCTGCCGATGTAACGGCGGACTTTACCTCGATTTTACAAAACGCCGCTATGAGAGCTTACATAAACGGTGTATAATAAATGTGTAAGAAAGGAAGGTATCGCAGATGATCTACTGTGTTGAGGACGATAACGGCATTCGCGACCTGATGACATATACATTGGCGGTATCAGGCTATGAGGCAAAGGGCTTTCCCGACTCCACCGGTCTGTGGGAGGCGCTGCACACGGTGCGTCCCGAGCTTATCATGCTCGATATCATGCTCCCCGGCGAGGACGGGATAACC